>CEUN01064498.1_pt1 | contig 22500 bp, 16 predicted proteins | sample 361501 | NCBI WGS metagenome assembly CEUN01 (sample SAMEA2622801, study PRJEB7988) | marine metagenome | biome: marine biome (ENVO:00000447); feature: marine epipelagic mixed layer (ENVO:xxxxxxxxx); material: "saline water (ENVO:00002010), including plankton (ENVO:xxxxxxxx)" | depth 120 m | reverse complement strand
ATACACACGTGTCTAAGGTTCATAACTCCTAGTTTACCTAACAAGCCCAATTCCGACAGCGCCAGTGTCGACTGTCATTTCAGCGAACTGGGCATGTCCAATCGCATCGTGACATAGCGATTTTATCTCCTTATGCTGTCCAGAACCAACTGCCATATGACTTACGTCTGCTCTTTCATTAGAATAAAGAGGTAACACATTCCCATCCCATGGCACTGGTAGCTCTCATGTCTTTAATTCGCGGCTCATTTCAAAAAGCGGCGCGTAACTTAAACCGACGCGGGTTTATGACTGTTGGTTCTTTGGCCATGGGCGGAATAGGGCTACCACAAATACTAAGGGCCGAAGCGGCGCAACAAAGACCTACAGGTGCAAAAGGTACCATCATGGTCTTCCTTCCTGGCGGTCCACCGCATCTCGACATGTTTGACCCTAAACCAAACGCACCATCCGAGATTCGCGGCGAATTTAGTCCAATCAGATCGAGTGTTACCGGCATCGAGATTTGCGAACTCATGCCCCGTCTGGCTGGAATGATGGAAGATCTTGTGCCAATTCGTTCGCTTGTGGGCGCCATCGATCAGCACGATGTTCATCAGGTTGTTACTGGGTGGGAGCATCATCCAACACAAACAGGTTCACGCGAAGTCGTCGGCTACCCACCTGGCGGATGGCCGTCTCTCGGCGCAGTAGCTTCCAACGAAATTGGCCCAGCCGTTAAAGGCGTGCCCGTCACCGTCGATTTATCGCCGGATTACTATGATGCTCGTTTTGTTCACAGTACCAAGCTAGGCACTGGTGGCTTCCTGGGCCCAGCACATGCCGGATTGGAATTATCGAGTGTCGATACCGCGAATTTCACCGTAACAAGTGAAGGTGTACGAAGACTTAGTGACCGTCGTCGCCTACTTGCTTCGTTCGATCGCTTTCGGAAAGTAGTCGACAAGAGCGGCACGAGTGAAAAGATGGATACATACAGCCGACAGGCATTTGACGTGTTGGCAAGCGGGCGACTTGCTAGAGCAATGGACCTCAGTCAGGAAGACGAGTCCACTAGAAACTTATACGGCATTGACGCAGCTAACCCACCAAAACGTGGCGGCGGCAAGATGCTCGATCAATTCCTGCTGGCACGTCGCGTCATCGAAGCCGGTGCTCGCTGTGTCACGCTGGTGTTCAGCCGCTATCCTTACGGCCGCATGCTCAAGGGAGACTACAACTGGGATTGGCACAAAGAAAACTTCATGGAAGCTCGTGAAACGTTGCCACTCCTAGATATCGGAGTGTCCGCTCTTATCACGGACTTGAAGCAACGGGGCTTACTGGATGATGTCTCTGTGGTCGTCTGGGGAGAATTTGGACGCACACCGAAGATCAACACAAATGCAGGTCGAGATCACTGGCCCAGAGTTGCTGGCGCATTACTTGCCGGTGGCGGCATGAAAGGTGGCCAAGTCTTGGGGTCCACGAATAAATTTGGTGAACATGCCGAATCCCGTCCGGTGCATTATCGGGAAGTGTTCGCTACACTTTATCAGCAACTCGGAATCGACGTGCGTCACAAAACGTTTGATGACTTGTCAGGACGACCTCAACACCTTCTGGGAAATCACGGTCCGTTGCAAGAGTTACTGTAGTTATTTTGAGCATCGGTCATTGGTTGGGACTTCTTATTTGATCACGTTATGATGAATTCCATGGATCATCAAAGTCAGGTTCTCCAATCACGACGCCAATGGCTCTCGTCCTCCGGACTAGGCTTTGGTAGCCTTGCGCTTTCAGCCATGCTTGCAGACGACGCACAAACTGCATCTCCAACGACCGCGAATCCTCTACAGAGCAAAGATCCACACTTCCCAGCGAAGGCCACGCGGGTGATCTTTCTCTTTATGGCCGGTGGTCCCAGTCAGGTAGAGACTTTTGATCCCAAACCGACACTCAACAAGCTACACAAACAACCGGTTCCGGACTCATTCGGCAGTGTTCAGACTCAACAGACCACTGAAAACTCCTTATTGCTGGGCAGCAAGCGAACCTTCAGTCGTTTTGGCGAATCGGGTGCTTTAATATCTGATCTATTTCCAAAGCTGACCCAACACGCCGATGACCTAGCCATTGTCCGTTCGTTACATGCTGACAGCATTGTCCATTCGGCGGCACTTTATCAGATGAATAGCGGACGGACACTGATGGGACACCCGACAGTTGGTTCCTGGATAAACTATGGACTTGGAACGGTTAATCAAAACCTTCCGGGTTACGTAGTGATGCTTGATCCTGACGGTACACTTGTGGGCGGCCCTCCATGCTGGGGTGCGGGCTATTTTCCACCCGTGTTCCAGGGCACACTCTTCAGGCCAGATGGAGTCCCAATCCTTGATTTGCTGCCTCACGATAATCGCTCTCGCAAACGACAACGTAACAGCCTTGATTTACTCAACAAGTTAAATGGACTAACACGACGATCTGATGACCAGGTCCTGTTATCACGACTGGCAACCTATGAACTGGCGTTTCGCATGCAGATGCATGCACCGGAAGCAATCGATGTAAGTCAGGAATCCAAGACCACCCATAACATGTATGGTACTGGCGATTCAAAAACAGCTGACTTTGGCACACGATGCCTGATGGCCCGGCGTCTTGTGGAACGAGGGGTTCGATTTGTTCAGCTATATAGTGGGGGCGGCCCTGGCAACCTAACATGGGACGGGCACAGTGATATCGAAGAAAACCACTTACGCATGGCGGCACAAGTGGATCAGCCCATTGCTGCCCTGATTAGTGATCTCAAACAACGCGGACTTTTTGACTCAACTTTGATTATCTGGGGTGGAGAGTTTGGCCGCACTCCGATGTCACAAGGAGAAACTGGACGAGACCACAGCCCATTTGGGTTTAGTATGTGGTTGGCTGGTGGTGGCATTAAAGGTGGAGTTACCGTAGGCGGCACCGACGACATCGGATTACGGGCCGTTGAAAACCCGTATCATGTAAGAGATCTACACGCCACCATCCTTCACCAACTTGGATTGGATCAGCACAAACTAAGTTTTCTGCACAACGGACGGGAAGAAATCCTGACAGACATTGGTGGCAAGGTCATATCAGAGATCATTTAAAGACTACCCATTCACACATGAAGCCTCAGATTCACAGTATTATATTTGCGTTGATCGCCGCGATGCCTTTGACATCCAGTGCACAGGAATGGGCCTTCACGCCGCCGCAGCGCCCTTCCACACCCGAAACCTCTGTCGACTGGGGCCGGTCGCCTATCGATCAATTCGTGTTGCATAGGCTGACACAAAAACAGCTTTCACCCTCACCCGATGCAAGCCGACACACCCTCATTCGGAGATTGACACTCGGGCTACACGGACTCCTGCCAACCGCAAAAGAAGTGACTGACTTTGTCAACGATAATCGAGTCGATGCATATGAACATTTGGTAGATCGCCTGCTTAACAGCCCTCGCTATGGAGAACGCTGGGCGCAACACTGGCTTGACGTTGTTCGGTATGCGGACAGCGACGGATTTGAGTATGACGACCCACGACCGCATGCATGGCGTTTTCGAGACTACACGATCGCGTCTTTAAACTCCGACAAGCCGTTTGATCGTTTTGTTAAAGAACAAATAGCAGGAGATGAACTCTATCCGGACGAACCAAATGCGTTAATCGGTACTGGCATACATCGCCTGGGCCCGCTGCGTCTAAATGCCGGCCTTCAGGACGATCTAAAGAACCGTCAGGAGTTATTAACTGAAATGACTGACGCAGTTGGCTCCGCGTTCCTAGGGCTCACCATCGGTTGCGCTCGATGCCACGACCACAAATTCGATGACTTCCCACAGGTAGATTATTTTCGACTGCAGTCTTTCTTCGCAGCTACCGTCCCCTTTGAATGGCCCCTTGCAAGTGACGAGGAGATCGCCCAACACGAGAAAGACATGGCGGGGTGGACCGTAAAGAGCGAAACGAATAGCGATGCAATACAAGCACTGGTCGACAAACATTCCAAAGACCTCTATCAGTCGCGATTGAAACTCCTATCTCCAGCACAGCAGGTCGCCGTACAAACGCCTGTTGCCGAACGAGACGAGGAGCAACAACGAATCGCAGCACAGGCCGAGGGGTTTCTTGCGGTAAGTGAACAGCAAGCTGTCAAACGCATATCCAAAGATGCTAACGATCTGAATAAATACATGGAGCTTCAAAATGAAAAAGTGAAGTTGCTTAGGGTTAAGCCCGTCCCGCCCGCAGCGATCATGGCTGTTGAAGATTCACTACATCCAACGCCTGATACACACTTATTATTCCGTGGGGAACCACATCAACCTCGCGAAAAAGTGCAACCTCAGTTCCCCACCATGCTCGTATCCACCGAGAAGCCTGTCTTGGCAACAGTTAATCCCGTCGAGGTGGATGGCCATCGTTCGTCTGGACGCCGTGCTGCACTGGCAAACTGGATGGTACAACCTGACAATCCGCTCACTGCACGAGTCTTCGTTAATCGCGTCTGGCAATATCACTTTGCTCAGGGAATTGTTTCCACACCAAATGATTTTGGTGCAATGGGTCAGGCACCCACACACCCGGAGTTACTCGATTGGCTGACAGTCGAGTTCATCGAGTCTGGATGGAGCGTTAAACACTTGCAGAAGATTATTGTTACTTCGTCCACTTACCGACAACGTAGTGTTTTTCGGGCTGCGGCTGCGGATATAGACCCGGATAACCAACTGCTCTGGCGCATGAACCGCCGTCGATTGGAAGCAGAGGAAATTCGTGACGTAGTTCTTCAAACATCTGGAGGCCTTAACGAAGAAGCAGGAGGTCCGGGCGTCCGCCTACCACTGCACCCGGAGATTGCAAGACTGCAGTACAAAGGCACATGGCAACCGGATCCAGATGACACTCAGCATTATCGCCGTAGTATTTACACCTTTATCAAAAGAAATATCCGCCCACCGATGCTTGAGTCCTTCGACTCACCATCTACACTTACCTCATGTGGCATACGCAACGTGAGCGTTCACGCCGCACAAGCCCTCGCCATGATGAATAGCGAATTTATGCAAATCCAAGCTGAAGCCTTCGCCCAAAATATCACGTCTTTAAATCAGAAATACACGACGGGCCAACTGAAGATAGTAATTAATCGCGCCTATATGGCGGCGTTATCCAGAGATGCGACACGTGAGGAACTTAAGCTCGGTCGTCGTTTCATACACACGCAATCTATTACCATATGCAAGGAACGTGTTCAGGATGATCCGGCGGACGATTACGAATACACACTGCCACTGCCAGTAACAGATGCGGATCGCTTTCAGGCCTTGGTCGATCTCTGTCATATCATCTTGAATCTAGATGACTTCATGTATGTGCAGTAGGCTAGCGTGCAACTGGTATCCAACTAATGGCGCAAAAGCGCCCAGTTGTTAGAATAACGATATATCAACCATGGCTGGCGAACACCGTCGGCCAACCCACCGTGCCCAAATCTGGACCTTCCCTGGAATTGATCGATATGCGTAAAACAGCAGTACTCACACTGTTATTAGTAACTCTAACGGCAAACGCTCCCCTGTTTGCCGCTGATTCGTCTATAGATTTCAGCAAAGACATCTTATCGGTACTTTCGGATCGATGCTTCAAATGTCACGGCCCGGATGAAGCCGAACGCGTGTCTGACTTGAGACTCGATACAAAGGAAGGGGTTTTTGCCACACTCGATTCCGATGTAGTGGCGGTAGTACCGGGCAAGCTAAACGCAAGTGAACTGATCAAACGGATCACCTCTGATAACCCGGATTTAAAGATGCCTCCTGAGGAATCGGGAAAGGTGTTGTCGGAGGCCGAAATCGACGCGCTTAAGCAGTGGGTAAATAACGGAGCTGATTGGGAAGAACACTGGGCGTTTATTCCACCGACAAAGCCAGAAGCACCGCGTGCCATTCGCAAGTGGAAACCTGTGAACCCTGTTGATCTCTTTATTCACCAGCGACTCAAGGCTGAACGACTGCAACCATCACCAAAAGCCGATAAACAAACCCTAATTCGACGTGTGACACTGGACTTAACAGGTCTCCCACCAACTGTTGAGGAGATCGATGCTTTCCTCGCCGACAATTCCGACGGCGCATTTGAAAAAGTTATTGATCGACTAATGAAATCCGAACGGTACGGTGAGCATATGGCTCGACATTGGCTTGATGCCGCTCGATTTGCCGACACACATGGACTGCATCTAGATAACGAACGCCAAATTTGGCCTTATCGCGATTGGGTAATTAACGCTTTTAATCAAAACATGCCGTTTGATCAGTTCACCACCGAGCAGCTGGCCGGTGACTTGCTGCCAGAGCCATCTTTAGAACAACGCGTGGCAACAGGTTTCAATCGATGCAATGTAACCACCAGTGAGGGCGGTTCCATTGATGAGGAATACTACGTGCGTTATGCCGTCGACCGTGTAAACACAACCTCAACCGTTTGGATGGGACTTACCTCTGGCTGCGCTCAGTGCCACGACCACAAGTTTGACCCGCTCACACAAAAGGAATTTTATCAGCTCTTTTCCTATTTCTTCAGCCTGACGGAAAAGGCTATGGACGGCAATGCTCTTTTACCGCCGCCGGTAGTTAAAGTACCTTCGGAAGATCAATTGGCCAACAAGGATCGCATCACAAAAGAACTCGCAGACGCTAAAATAATTGCTGAGAAGACCATCACTAATTTTCAATACACCGATGCAAACACCAGTGATACGCCGTTTGAGATTTCCCGTGAAGAACGGGTCTGGATCGACGACGAATTACCAGCAGGAGCCCAACAAGCAGGTGATGGAGACAGCCCATGGCAGTTTGTATCCGGTCCCGACCATCCGGTATTTAGTGGCGAGAAATCACATACACGGACCGGCGAAGGGCTAAACCAACACTTCTTCACCGGCGCAACGGAACCGTTGGTCATCGCTGAAAACGACGTATTCTTTACCTACGTATTCCTCGACCCGGACAATCCACCGGAATCGATTCAATTACAGTTCAACGACGGTAGCTGGGATCATCGAGCTCATTGGGGTGCTGATAAGTGCTTCCTGCCTGGCAAAAAAAACGCTTTGAATTTCCCCATGGGTGCGTTGCCAAAAACGGGGGAATGGGTGCGACTTGAAGTCCCTGCGAAAACAGTCGGACTTAATCCGGGAGCAAAGATCAACGGCTGGGCATTCACTCAATTTGGCGGCACAACCCATTGGGACAAGGCCGGCATCGTAACGACAGCCGCCCTTAATGATGAACAACTAGCGTCGATTTCGACTTGGGAAGCGTATCAGAAAGCGATCAGTAAAGCAGGACTGCCGGAAAACATCGGGAAACTGATTGACGTCGCAGTCGATCAACGAAACGACGACCAAAAGAATCAGGTCCTTCGGTACTATCTAACCAATGTAAATCCTAAGTCCAAGGCTGCACTCGCGGGACCTGTCGCAAAGCAAGCGGAACTACAAAAGGCGCTTGAAGACCTTGAAAAGGCGATTCCGTCATCACTCGTCATGGAAGATCGAGCTGAGAAACGACAAGCTCACATCCTCGAGCGTGGTGAATACACACTCAAGCGAGATCCTGTCGAGTCAGCGGTACCGGAATGGTTGGGGACTTCAAAAGAAGATGCACCGAACAACCGCCTCGGACTAGCCCAGTGGTTAGTCGATCCATCGCACCCATTGACGTCACGGGTAACGGTGAATCGTCTTTGGCAACAGTTCTTTGGAATCGGTATCGTCCGCACGTCTGAAGACTTTGGGGTGCAAGGAGAAAGACCCGTCCATCCGGAATTACTTGACTGGCTGGCAATCGAGTTCATCGAAAACGGCTGGGATGTACAAGCCTTCCAAAAAACGCTCCTCCTCTCGGCCACCTATCAGCAATCCTCGAGAGTAACCAAGTCTAATTGGGAGGCAGACCCTGAAAATCGACTGCTGGCAAGTGGCCCGCGTCACCGTTTGGATGCCGAAGTCATCCGTGATCAAGCACTCGCAGTAAGTGGCCTGCTCGTTGGCAACATCGGGGGCAAGAGTGTCAAGCCATACCAACCAGCTGGCCTCTGGAAACCAGTCGGCTTCGGAGGAAGCAACACTTCCGTCTTTAAACAAGATAGTGGCGATGCACTTTATCGTCGCAGCATGTACACATTTTGGAAGCGAACGGTACCGCCACCCACTATGAGTATTTTTGATGCTCCGGACCGCGAAACGTGCCAGGTTCGACGGGCTCGAACAAACACCCCACTTCAGGCACTTGCACTTATGAACGATGTGCAATTCCTAGAAGCAGCAAGACATTTTGCTGAGCGTATCATTACGAATGGTGGTGCTACATCAGCAGACCGAATTGACTATGCCTATCGAAGTGTTCTGTCACGAACGCCTAAGCCGTCTGAACGTGCTGTCGTCGAAGGGCTATTTAACGAATACCTGGCTGAATTTCAGTCAACCGAAGGTTCGGCCACAGAGTTTCTAAATATCGGTGAGTCGAAACGCAACGAAGAACTAGATGCCAATGAACTTGGCGCCTGGACAATGGTTGCACACATGTTGCTTAACTTGAGCGAAACAGTCACTAAGAACTAGGGGATCAACCCAGATGAATCCACTACGTGAATACGAATTGGTAGAAACACGCCGTCACTTTTTCAGCAGAAGTGCAACAGGTATCGGAACGGCTGCCCTGGCATCCCTGATGAACCCAGATCTGTTTGCAGAACAACAAAAACAGAAGGCTGTCGAAGCTGGATTACACTTCGCACCCAAGGCGAAGCGAGTAATCTACCTATTCATGTCCGGCGCACCGTCCCAACTCGATACATGGGACTATAAGCCGAAGATGAAGGACTGGTACGACAAAGACCTGCCGGACTCAGTCCGCAACGGCCAGCGCATTACCACGATGACTTCCGGTCAAAAACGATTCCCCATAGCACCGTCGATCTTTAAATTCAATCAACATGGAGAACATGGAGCATGGGTTAGCGAAATCCTGCCTCACACAGCTGGAGTCATCGACGACCTTGCCGTGATCAAAACGATTAACACGGAAGCGATTAACCATGACCCTGCCATCACTTACATCCAGACAGGGAGCCAGCTACCAGGTCGCCCCAGTGCCGGTGCCTGGTTGTCCTACGGCCTTGGCAGTATGAATGAAAACCTGCCGGCATTCGTGGTACTGCATTCCACTGTCAATGGTGGATTCGGCGGTCAAGCACTCTACGCGAGACTTTGGGGATCCGGGTTCCTTTCCACGAAGCATCAAGGTGTTAGCCTGCGTTCCGTGGGCGACCCTGTACTTTACCTCTCTAATCCCAAAGGGATGTCGGCCAAAATGCGTCGTCGCATGCTCGACGGTCTGGCAAAACTCAACAAGGATCGGTTTGACGAAGTTGGCGACCCGGAAATTCAATCCCGTATCGCACAATATGAAATGGCATACCGCATGCAGACGTCGGTACCGGACTTAACCGACATATCCGACGAATCGCAAGCCACACTGGATATGTATGGCCCTGAAGTAACAAAGCCTGGCACGTTTGCTGCAAACTGCCTGCTTGCACGAAGACTTGCAGAGCGTGATGTCCGGTTTACTCAAGTATTCATTCGCCAGTGGGATCAACACGGGAACCTACCAAAAGACATCCGACGCCAATGCGGGATTATCGACCAACCATCCGCCGCATTAATTAAGGACCTCAAGCAACGAGGCATGTTTGAGGACACGCTTGTAATTTGGGGTGGTGAATTCGGCCGGACTATCTACTGTCAGGGCGGCCTGACTATGACAAACTACGGTCGCGACCATCATCCACGTTGCTATACCAAGTGGATGGCGGGTGGCGGTATCCAAGGTGGTGTCGTGTACGGAGAAACTGACGACTTCAGTTACAACGTACAAAAAGATCCGGTACACATTCATGACTTGAATGCAACTATTCTCCATTGTCTGGGTATCGACCACGAGAGGTTGACCTATCGACATCAAGGTCGCGACTTCCGATTGACCGATGTGCATGGCTCACCGGTTCAGGGAATTCTGGCCTAGACGAAGCATTGAAATGCGAATTACAAATGTCGAAACGCTGATTCTCCAGCACAACATGGATGTCGAGTTAGGGTTTGCACAGGGCTACTACAACAAACGTACTGCGCACATCATTAAGGTGCACACAGATGCCGGAATCACAGGGATCGGTGAGATTTTTGGTGCCGGTAATTTTGCTTTTGCCAATCAGGCAATCGTCAATCACGTAATTGCACCGATGCTGATAGGTCGTAATCCCCTCGACATCAATGTCATTTGGCATGAGGTTTATAATGCCATGCGTGATCATGGTCAAAAAGGCATGCCGATTTCATGCCTTTCCGGAGTGGACATTGCCTTGTGGGACATCATGGGAAAAGCCACTGACATGCCGCTCCACCAACTGCTAGGTGGAAAGGCCCGCGAAGACTTTGTGGTTTACGGCTATGGCATGATGCTTCAAAAGCGAGACGATCTGGCTTCTGCATTTGAGCAAGAGGTTAAGAGCATCGTCGAAATGGGTTACACCGCATCGAAAATGAAACTCGGGCTTGGAGTTGATGGTGATCGAGAATTAGCGGCCGCTGTCAGGCGAGGTGCCGGAGATGGATTCAAGCTGATGGCCGATAGCAATCACGCATATACCGTCGGCGAGGCAATACAACTTGGGCAAACTCTGCGTGATCTGGCGTTCTATTGGTTTGAAGAACCCGTCATGCCAGAAGACTACAACGGGTACAAGGCGGTGCGACAGGCCTTACCGGGCATCAACATAGCTGGCGGTGAAGCAGAATGGACGCGATTCGGCCACAGAGAGCTCATTTCTCGTGGATGCGTTGATATCTTACAACCCGAAGTTGCGACAACCGGTGGCATTAGTGAAGTAATGAAAATCACCGCAATGGCACATGCCTTTGGTACGCCGGTGATTCCACACGTCTGGGGTTCCGACATTCTCATCGCGGTCGACATGCATTTAGTTTCGGTATTGCCGGATATCCCAGGTGGCCTGCATCAGTTCCAACCAATGCTCGAATACGACACAACGCCAAATCTCTTTCACAAAGATTTGCTAACCACGCCTCTTTCTATTCCTCAGCAAGTCCGGGATAACCATGGCCGAGCTAAACCACCAGAAGGACCAGGCATTGGTATCGAGCTAAACGATGCATTCGTTGAAAAGTACCGTGTTGGTTAGTCATCCAAACCAATCAATCCTCGATGCGAATCTTAATTGCTTTACAAAGCTTTTTTTTTGAGTCGGAGATGCGTCCGCATTTACGACATACGTGCGTGGCATCTTTGAGAGTAACCTTGCCACTTTGCGCATTACGCTTCTTGCGATTCTTCTTCTTTTTCGATTTACAAAGGGTGTTGCTCATGGTGTCTCGTCTGCTTCACTTCTATATTTTGCTAAAATCGCATATCCGTCAACTCTCAAGCCCATGCTCGCTGCACGCAGTGACCTATAAACCCACATCCATTTCTTAACCAAAGCAAGTAATCAATGATTTTTCAGGAACTTACATCTCCGGACATTAAGGCGATCGATCGTGAAAATACGATTTGCATCATCCCGATTGCGGCCGTGGAGCAACATGGCCCCCACATGCCGACTGGTACCGACACCATTTTATGCACTGCAGTAGCGGAAGCACTAGAAGCTAAAATGCCGGAGCAAACCCTTCTCACACCAACTAGTTGGCTAGGTGCAAGTGCACATCACTTGAGAATTGGCGCCACACTGAATACTGATCTCGATCATTATGTATCGATGCTTCTCGACATCGGCAAGTCGCTTCTCAACGATGGTTTCCGAAGGATCTTCTACCTTAACGGTCACGGCGGAAATATTGATCCAATGAAAATCGCTGTAAGAGAATTGCAACTGAATCACGTCGATTCGATGCTGGTAGCCGGTTCATATTGGGCAGTGGCGGACGACTTTATCGTGAGCACACTTGAAGGCGATCACAAATACGTCGGACACGCGTGTGAATTCGAAACTTCGATGATCATGCACGTTCGGCCGGAACTGGTGCGCACTGAGCACGTCCATCCCGCCGGGCAATTAATAGACGACGTCGTCAATGGCGTTTACGTGAGCCGTGACATGAAGCAGCGCACCAATGACGGGTTTACCGGACGCCCCGATCTCGCAACCGCAGAAAAGGGAGAGAAGTTCTTTAACGCTGTACTAGACAAACTCGTTGAAACCGTAAACAGCCTGCTAACACACCCGCTGGGCACCACACATCAGGACTTCATTTAGAACGCCATCAGCATCGTCCATCGATCGGCGGAACTTGCAGTCAATTGCTTGATGTTGAATCATGGTAACGCTGGGTCGTTTATCTCTTTCATCTTGCTCAAGAGCTTTGCATGCAAGAGAGTGACAATTGCCTGATGCTGTTGCTGATCAATCAGGTTGGTCGTCTCACTGGGATCAGCGATAAGATTAAAGAGTTCATCTCGCTGAGGATCATTAAAATCCCGAACCAATTTCCATTTGGAAGTCCGGTAACATCGCATGTGCGTTTTCGATTGATGACGCGTCGAGTATTGTGCAAACACTTCATCATCCCACCCGTCAGCCGACCCTGTTAACAATGTCGATAAATCTCGCCCTCTCACTATCTTTTTCTCCGCACTTGAACCACCGGCGATTTCCTGCATCGTGGGATACCAATCAAGATTGGTGACTGACGAGTCAATTCTTGTTCCAGGCTTTGTGACACCTGGCCAAACAACGCACGTTGGTACACGGAGAGAATTGTCGTACATATTCGGGCGTTGACCTGCAGGGATGTTTTCAGTGGCCAGCGGTAACGAGTCCTTTTTTAGAATCCAGTGCCCATTTCCTTTGTGCCAAATTCCGTTGTGTCCCATGTTGTAGCCATGGTCACTCGTAAACACGATTACCGTATTCTCTCGCAATCCGGATTTATCCAGCGTCTCTAGCAATCGACCGACGTTTCGATCCACTCCCCGAGTACTTGCAAGGTATTCGCGTGTAAATCGTTTAACGCGTTGAACATCTAAACCTTCGAAGTCTGGCGTCGGCAACTTGGGATCCAGTTTCTCAAAGGGCTTCATGTCCTCAGGTGCAACGGGTAACCAGCGTGCATGCGGGGCACGATAATGCAAAACTAACAGGAATGGTTGATTATCTGGCCGCTTTTCAATGAAAGAGATTGCATGATCCGTGAGGATATCCGTAGTTAACCCGTCAATCTTCTTATTTTGACCATCTACTTCAAGCGTTGGATTTACCGGAGACCAACCACCTCCACGGTGACCCATGAAATAATCAAACCCTGTCTTGGTCGGATGAAATTTATCAAGCAATCCTAAGTGCCACTTTCCAACCAATCCTGTGAAGTATCCCGCATTTTGCATCACTTCATACCAAGTCTGTGTACTTGGATCCAATCCGTGATCCGCCTCAACTCGTGGATTGAGCCATTCGGTTACCCCTACCTCCGTGCCATATCGGCTTGTGGCGAGTGATGCGCGCGACGGACTGCAGACCGGGGTGACTACGAATGTGTTGGGCAGATAAGTACCTGCGCGAAACAACTTATCCAGGTTTGGGGTGTTGGCATGGGTCGGTTTGTCATAGAGACCGATTGCCCATGGCGCTTGGTCGTCTGTCATGATAAATACGACATTCGGGCGTTCCGCCCGTAGTACACTGGTTATCGACAGGAAAATCAGGAGGATTAATTGGCTATTTTTGGGCATGCATCTCTACTCTTTAATTCAAAATTGCCGGCTTAATCTGACAGACAGGCTGGAATAACGCATGGCCAATGGACTAAGATAACAGTACGTGCAGAAGCACGATTTACGGCCACATAATTGTTACCTGGTCAAAACATGTACATAACGTACAAATTTTAAGGAAAAGAAACATGAAAAACATCCTTGTACCCACAATGATGGCAGCTGCCCTGGCAATGGGCGGATTTGTCATGGCTGAGGTGGAGTCAGGATTGGGTGTTGGTACACCGGTACCTCCATTCAATACTAAAGACACCTGCGGCGAAAATGCTGGTAAATCACTGTGCTATAGGTGACTGTTCGGCACACGTCCGGTCGTTGCAATTTTTGCACGTACGGCCTCGGACGACTTGACCAGTCTGGTCAAGAAAGTTGACGCACTTATCGAAGCTAACAAAGCTAAGCAACTTCGAAGCTATCTCGTTCTTTTGGCAGACGATGCCGATGAAGCGGAAGAGACGCTGATTGCACTTGGCAAGAAAAACAACATCAACCACGTGAAACTCACCGTGTTTGATGGAATCGCTGGCCCTCCGAAATATCAGATTTCGAAGGACGCTGATTTGACCGTTCTCCATTGGAAGGGTCGAGTCGTTGCTAAGAATAACGCCTACACCAAGGCTGAATTCAACAGCGATGCAATTAAGGAAGTTATCGAATCAGCTAAAGGTTCCATTCTTAAGTAAGCAATTCGGATAACGACCAATAGATTAGGTAACAATCAAACCGGTGTCCTCGCCAGAGGACGCCGGTTTTGTTTTGCGCTTGTCAAATCAAACGATCAAATCCGCTCTCAATCTTTGATAAACTCAGAATTGTCACAACGCCCCCAATTCCATTCACAGAGTCTTCCAATGAAGTCATCACACGTCCTTCTGTTTGTCGGGATCCTTCTCTCCAGCTGGTCATCTAGTTTTGCTGGCATCAGTAATAGCCTGATGGACATTTCAGCCGACGGCACTCTATTAATTTGTAGCAATCGTGATAGCGGCACCGCGACCGTGGTCGACCTGAAAACAAGCAACATTTTGCATGAAATACCTGTCGGAAAACATCCCGAAGGGGTGTCCTTTGTTGGTTCCTCCAAACTGGCGGCAGTGGCGATATATGACGAAGATAAAATCGTCTTCATCGATACAACAAAGGGCGAACTCGTCCGCACTATCGAGGTATTCGACGAACCATATGGAATCGTCAGCACGACCGATGGCAAGAGGCTCTATGTGACATTGGATTTTCCCGGTCAGGTTCTAGAGCTTGATCCGGTTACCGGTAAAACATTGCGGACATTTAAAGTGGGTCCTTTCACTCGCGGCGTGGCTCTTAGAAGCGACGAGTCGAAGTTATATGTTGTTCAGTACTACAACGCACTTGTTTCCCAAATCTCACTCGAGAATGGCAAAGTCACAGATCAATGGTCCGGTAGTCGGACCGATAATCTTGCACGTCAACTGGTAACTCATCCAACACGTGAAAAAGTCTATGTATCTCACATTCGATCGAAGATCACATCGATTCACGGGCAAGGTTCCATTTTTCCTTACGTGTCGGTCGTTGACAGTGTTCCCGGTGAAGAACGCCGCCGCAAGCGGATCCCGATGGATGCGTTTGTGAACAATCAAGTAACAGCAAACCCTTGGGAAGTGGATATCACGCCAGATGGGAAACGCTTCTATGTCATTTTCGGTGGTACGAATGACATGTATGTTTGCAATACGATTGACGATGACTATCGCGAACTGGGCTATGTTGCCCGTCTAACTCCTGGACTAAATCCTCGGGCTGTACGCGTGGGACCAAAAGGTCAGTTCTTTTATGTATATACCGCGCTCGACTTCACCGTGTCCAAGTTCTCCGTCGCGGACAATCGGCTAATTCAAAAATCTAAAATCACCGAGAATCCGCTTACGGATCAGGTGCTCGCCGGAAAGATCCTCTTTTACTCCGCTCTGCAACCGATGGTGGCACGCCGTTGGATTAGTTGTTCCAGCTGCCATCCGGACGGCCAACCTGATGGTCGGACGTGGCATAACCCTGAAGGGCTACGAAATACTCAGCCCTTTGCCGGTCTACGCTGGACGCATCCGGTACACTGGTCCGCCGACCGTGACGAAGTGCAGGATTTTGAACACACGATTCGCGGTCCGCTAATGGGTGGTTCGGGCCTGATCAAAGGTCCTGTGGACCTGTCTCTAAAGGAACCCAATCGCCTTAAGTCTGACAGACTCGATGCCTTGGCTGCCTATACGAACTCACATGATTTCACCATCAGTCCATTTGCAAAAAATGGCCTTTCAGATTCTGCCACGCGCGGCAAATCTCTCTTTGAATCAGAAAAGACAAAGTGTGCTACATGCCACACGGGACCTGTATTTACTGACTCGGCGCCAGTGGCCATTTCAGCATTCAGAATGCACAACGTCGGAACCGGCAACGACGATGAGTCCGAGAAAATGGGTCCTCGATATGACACTCCTACCTTGTTGGGCGTCTATCGAAGTGCTCCATACTTACATCACGGCAAGGCACTTACGCTTCACGATGTACTAACAACGGAAAACAAAGAGGACAAGCATGGTGTAACAAGTCATCTATCAGAGACTCAAATAAACGACCTCGTGGAGTTTCTAAAATCACTCCCTTACGAGGATCCGACGAACGATATCAAATCCTTAGGAATCAAGGCTGTAGATTTCTAACAGCGATTACTTAGACCAACTGTGAGAACTCCATGTTTACAACTGGCCTTATGCAACGACGTGAATTCATTACAACAACTGCATCGCTTTGCGCCATAAAACCCGCGTTTTGTGAGACCATGAAACAGCGTGGAGGTCGCATGGCCTCTCGACTGCGCATTACAAGCATCGAGCCGCATACGATTTGCATTCCGTATCATCCGGTTAACCACGACTATTTGTTTAAGTATCACGGCATCAGGCTGCAATTGCGGACAATCTATATCCTAAAGACGAACCAACCCGGACTCGAGGGATACGGCGATGCATGGGGCCCAGCCATGGATGAGTCCAATCTGGAAAAGTATATCGGGACGAATCCCTTCGAATGGCTAACTGATACTAAGTTGATTGGCATCAACATGGCGATCTATGACTTAGTAGGTAAATGTCTTGATCTACCAGTCTGGAAGTTGATTGGTGCCAAGGTGCGCAATAAGGTTCCAGTCTCAGCATGGACCTGTTCCCGTCCGCCTCGCATGATGGCTGAGGAAGTCACGCATGCGGCGAAACAGGGTTATACATGGCTGAAATACCATGTCGATGAAGTTCAGGATGTTATCGCTCAAGCTGAGGCGATGGATCGTGTCGCACCAGCGGGATTTAAAGTTCACTACGACTTCAACGCTAATCAGGACTTTGAGACAGTTGCGCCGGTCGTTAAGGAGCTCGAGCGATTCACAGTCTCTGGACGGATTGAGGATCCAATCGTAGCCGACGATCCAGATGGATGGGTGAAGATCCGCAACATGACAGACCTACCAATTCTGGGGCATCACGCGCCAACATCGTTTGTAGCCGGTGGTCAGGTGGACGGGATGATGAGTGGTCATGCACCTGTACGTCAGGCAGCCAAGTTGGATGCAATCGCCGAACAAGCTGGAATTCCGATCATGCTACAGAATGCCGGTGGGACTATCAACCAATCCTTTCTTGTACATCAGGCATGCGTCTTTAATACTGCAACCATCGACCACGTAAACCTTGCTCGAATGTGGGTTGATGATATCTCCAACGAGCAAATGCCTGTCACAAATGGCTACGTGGAATTATCAAAGGGACCTGGACTAGGAATGACACTTAACCGCGATAAATTGGCGAAGTATGAGCACGCGCCTCGTCGCACATATGAACCATTTATCGTCGTGATCAAATACGCTGATGGCCCAACAATTTACGTCAGGCACAATCCGGACTTACCAAATTCAACCGATAACATGCGGTTCCTTGGACGTTTGATCAAGGGTGAGATTCCCGGACCCAAACCAGCATATGATAACGACGTGAAGGCCGAATTCTGGCAGGAGCCTAGTTCATCCGAGTGGCAGCAGATGTGGAATCGCACCGTAAGCGGGCATGTTGTAAAAGCAGGAATCTGAAGGAACACGGCTTAGCTGGAAACGTTCAATCGCTCTTGTTACCCATCCCTCGCTGGTGAATACAAATGCATGCTATGCATCATCTAAGGCACTCACGTTTATTAGAATAAACTCCTCATGGATGACCAAAGTGCTTCGAGAATCTCGAATTTCCAAGCGCAATTCCCATTTAGGCAGATGCTAAACACGCTACTTCTAGGTGCGAAGATTGAAAAACCGACATCACCGACCCCCGTTGGGGGTACTATTGCGTATTGAGTCTATATTGAGCTTGCCGGTAAATAATGCCGACAAGTAGAATAAGAGCAGTTAGTAAAGAATCAGTTCTGCAAAGGCATTTATCATGTTGCGCGTCTATTCCGATAAGAACTCCCAATCCCAAGCATATTGCGATGGCATGAGTCGTCGCAGTTTCGTTCAGCTAGGCGTTGCCGGCATGGCAAGCCTTGGTCTCGGTGATGTCCTTCGCGCAAGGGCTGCTTCCAAAAATGTAGCAGCTGACAAGTCAAACGTATCGACCATTTTGATCTGGCTCGACGGTGGACCGGGACACATGGACATGTATGACATGAAGCCTGAAGCACCGGTTGAGTATCGGGGTATCTGGCAACCAATTAAAACGGTTGTACCTGGCTTTGACATTACTGAGCTTTATCCACGTCAGGCAAAACACACAAACAAATTCTCCATCGTACGCTCGCTGCACCACGATACGGGCGATCACTTCGCCGGTGCTCACCGCATGCTGACTTCAAAGAACATGGGAGTAAGTGGCGCGAATAACATCGGCAAGTTCCCTGGCATCGGCGCAATTGTTGCACAACAGCGAAAGAAGCTAAATCGTGAAGTTCCGCCATACGTATCTGTCCCCACCGCATCAAGCGTGGGAAGAGTGCCGGGTTATTTCGCCGGCAAATTCCTTGGTGTGCAATACGATCCATTCATGACCAAGGGCGATCCAAACGCAGAAAATTTCACAGTGCAAAACATGGTGCTACCATCAGGTATCACTGTAGATCGTCTTGATGATCGTACCGAACTGAGATCCCAACTCGATACCATTTCTCGCACAATCGAGTCACGTGGAACCTTCGATGCCTTGGACCAATTTGATCAACAGGCATTTTCATTCGTCGCCGGCGACAAGGCTCGTCAGGCCTTTGACATGAGCCAGGAAGACAAAACAACACGGGAACGCTACGGTCGACACACTCAAGGTCAAAGCACCTTGCTCGCCAGACGACTGGTTGAAGCTGGCGCTTCCTTTGTAACCGTCCATTTTGGTGGCTGGGATCATCACTGGAACCTACAGGGTGGATACGAAGACTATCTTCCAAAGGTAGACTCTGCAGTAGCCAGCTTATTTGAAGATCTGGAAGAACGCGGCATGTTGGAAACAACCATCGTAATGCTATGCGGTGAATTCAGTCGAACGCCGCGCATGAACGATGGCGGAAACGGCGGGCCGCCACTGAGCAAGGGCACACCTGGACGTGACCACTGGGGCAACTCGATGTTCTGCCTCCTTGGAGGTGGTGGTATTAAAGGTGGTCAGCTTATTGGTTCAACGACAGCTAAGGGTGAAAGTCCTAAGGACCGACCGGTGACACCATCTAATATCCACGCCACGGTATACGAGTGCATGGGAATCGACCCCACACTTCATATCCTGGACCACGCAGGGCGCCCCACTCCCGTGCTTGACGATCCTACCGCGATTCGCGAATTGCTCTGATCAATCATAGTATCAAGTGCATAAACTTCATCTCGCAGGCAGTACGTTCCAAGTGTTAGCTAGCGCAATTCGTGTGCAAGTGTCTGTATACTATGGATATATGTCGATAGTCACTGTTCCCCCCCTCACATATCTCACCATCTACAAAGCATGAAAAACGCAAGATTATTCATCTATTTCGCCGCGGGAATTTTGTTTGCATTGCCAGGCATCTCTGTTGCACAAGAAGAAGATCGCGTGGGACTTGATTTCTTTGAAGCCAAGATTCGCCCCATGCTGGTATCGCACTGCTACGAATGCCACAGTGCTGGCGCTGCCGCGAAGAAGAAACTTAAAGGTGGGCTGTATCTGGACAGTCGCGAAGGCAGTCTGGTTGGCGGTGAAAGCGGGCCTGCAGTCGTTCCCGGTAATCCTGATGAAAGCCTGCTTGTAAGCGCTCTCAAGCACGAGGGATTCGAAATGCCACCCAAGGGGAAACTGCCGGATGAAATCATCGGCCATTTCGTCAAATGGATTGAACTTGGTGCTCCGGATCCTCGCGATGGACAGACCGTTGCAGCAAATTTATCTATCAACATCGATGAAGGCAAGAAGCACTGGGCTTTTCAACCACTTGCCGCAGTTGCCGTACCGGAGACGGGAGATGGGGATTGGGGGCGCACAGATATTGATGCATACATAAGAGCCCGGCAACTTGACGCCGGCATATCGCCAAACGCTATCGCTTCGCCCCGCACCCTGATTCGTCGAGCCTACTTCGACTTGATTGGTCTACCGCCCACACCCGAACAAGTTAGCAGTTTTGTTCAGGCTGCAGAGCAGGACCTGTCAGCAGCATACACCGCGATGATCGACGAACTGCTAGCCAGCGAACACTACGGAGAACGATGGGGACGTCACTGGCTGGACATCGCACGTTTCGCCGAGAGCAATGGATACGCATTTGACGGTGATCGACCCAATGCATGGCACTACCGGGACTTTGTTATCAAGGCGCTAAACTCAGATGTCCCATACGACGAATTCATCCGGTTGCAATTAGCTGGTGACCTGCTTACTGACAGAAACGTGCAAACAACCGATCAGTCGAATGCTGCCATCTATAACCTCGCTGCAACCGGCTACCTTGTTGCAGGGCCATACACAACGCAACAAACACAAAAAGAACGGGAACGCAGCCGCTACGAACAGTTGGATGACATCGTTAGCACGATGGGTACATCATTGCTGGGCATCACGATTGGTTGTGCGCGTTGCCACAACCATAAATTTGACCCCGTTCCACAGCATGACTATTACCGACTGATTGCAAACTTCGCAGAAGTTGGCTTCGACAATACGGCCATCACAACCAACCCTGAAGATTTCAATAAACAAACAGCTGACTTTAACGCCGCACACAATCCACTTGTAAAGGCTCGGTCCGACTACGAAGCCAATGAATTACCCAGCATATTTGACACATGGTTGGAGACAACGCTGGCAAATGAAATAGAAACTCCCGTAGGAGTTACGTTTGGAGATTGGCAACACGCCGGTCCATTTGCCGCGGAAAACTACGACACCGCATTATCGACGGCCTTTCCACCAGAATCGGGAGTGGATCTGCAGGCAACATATAAAGACGGCACGATCAAATGGACTGCACACGCGGACTGGAAAGATGGTGAGTTTACTAGTGTCCTCGATGAAACCATTGGAGCGCATTATCTGCACCGGCTCGTTACATCAGATATCGACAAGACAATTGCTGTGAGATTACGTGCAGATGACGGAATGAGGATCTGGCTTAACGGTGAAGAGGTTCCGGAAGACAAACTACTGCCTGACAGTGAACAGGACCACAAAATTGCAGAGCTCAACTTAAAGGCCGGCGAGAACACGATCTTAATTAAGCTCGCAAATGCCGGCGGTCCATGCCGATTCCTATTCCTTGCCATGGCCAAAAAGGAGACGACTTTAACAGGTATCGGCAACTGGCATCATCTGGGCCCATTCACCGAAGCCAATCATGATGCAGCTTTTAACAAAGTCTATGAAACTGAAAAACACGTAGACCTTACTGCCACATACAACGAGGATGAATTGAAATGGGTAGAGCAACCGGATTGGACTGACGCAACCGCTCATAATGATAAGCTCACTGGCAACAACTGTGCTAACTTCCTGTATAGAACGATCGAATCAGACAGGCCCAGGCATGTCGCACTGTCGCTTGGAAGTGACGATGGCATTAAAGTCTGGGTGAATGGCAAAGAGGTTCTTAATAAAAAAGTGGCTAGAAATGACGCCGCTAAGGATCAGGAAAAGGTAAACATTCAGCTTGGCGTCGGCACAAACCATATTCTCATTAAGATCGCAAATGGCGGCGGTAAGACAGGCTTTTATTTTGAGTCTACACTGATCGACACACCGGATGATGTGAAGACAATCCTCGCCATCGAACGCGAAAAGTGGGATAACAAACAGCAGAATCGAATGACGCAGTGGCATCAAGGATTCGACTTCCAGTGGCTGGCACTAAACAAAGAAGTCGTATTGCACGACGCCGTTCGCCCTACTCCGGCACAATCGTCAATTTTCGCCGCCAAGGTAAAGGGCACCAGTTACCAGTTTGGTGAAGACACATATAAGGTCTACCATCTGCGCAGAGGAAACTCAGACAACAAGCTCGAACAGGCAAACCCCGGTTACCTGCAAGTGTTGATAAATTCGGACCTGCAAGAGCAACTGTGGCTTGCCAATGCTGATGACCCTGACAATCCCAAAAGCGGCCGC
>CEUN01151754.1_pt1 | contig 22525 bp, 23 predicted proteins | sample 361501 | NCBI WGS metagenome assembly CEUN01 (sample SAMEA2622801, study PRJEB7988) | marine metagenome | biome: marine biome (ENVO:00000447); feature: marine epipelagic mixed layer (ENVO:xxxxxxxxx); material: "saline water (ENVO:00002010), including plankton (ENVO:xxxxxxxx)" | depth 120 m | reverse complement strand
TGACTTTATTGCCGACCGTGACAGTGAACGTCGCCAGCATTATCAGCTCTGCCAACTACAAATCGGGTCTGGTGCGCTTCTGGCCGCTTACGGTGTTCACACTGCTGGGTTCGCTGATAGGCGCTTATGTGCTCGCTATTGCCGATCCAAGCCCGTTCAGGCTGGCACTCGCCGCCCTGATCCTGCTGTTCCTTTGGACGAGCCACGCCAATCGCCTGCCACGCGCGTGGATGCACGCGAACATTGGCCTGGCCATGGTCTTGTTCGGGTTGGCCGCCGGCTTCAGCGCGGGCACAACCAACGTCATGGTGGCCATTCTGATTATCTTCTTCCTGTCACTGGAAGTCGCGCGCCCGGTGATGGTGCCGGTACTCAACACCTGTTTCATGATCGGCAAGCTCTCCCAGATCGTCGTGCTGTCCATGGCTGGAATGGTAGGTACGGCGCTGCTGTTGGAAACCATTGCCCCTGCGGCGGCAGGTCTTGTTGCACTGTTGGTGGGGCAGCGTATACGCAACCACATCCCGGTCGAGACTTACCGGCGCGTGCTAAATGGTCTGTTGGTGCTGCTCGCGGTGATTCTTCTGGCACAGTTTGCGCTGGAGGTGACCGGCTTCGGCGGTAGCGAAACCACCGGTAACGGTAGCTGAGGATTCCTCTGGGAAAAACCGCGTGACCCGCGAACTGGCCAGGGGATACCATCAGTCCCGGTCCACGCTTTACCCACGCAAATCTCGGCCACGAGAAACGTGCCATACAGGCCATAGCACGGCCTGGCCATGTCTTTTAGGATCGCCGGGTAACGCCGACACACGTTGCAGCGTTTGAGATGCGGAGACGGATAAGATGACGGACAACAATATCGCTGAACCTTCAATCATCACGTTACAGACACATGTTCTGAATGACGGCGTGACCAATGGATTGGCGTGGATTGTCTCTGCCCTTGCGATAGCCGCCAAGGCGATTTCCGCCAAGCTCAAACACGCGCGCCTGGAGGACGTACTGGGCGCGGTGGGTAACGAGAATGTGCAGGGCGAAGAGCAGCAAAAGCTGGACGTGATCGCCAACGACATCATGAAACAGATCCTGGGCTCGCGGCACAGTGTGGCTGTTGTTGGCTCCGAGGAAGACGACGAACTCATCTTTTCGGTGAGTGAGGGTGACGACCGCTATGCCGTGATGTTTGACCCGTTGGACGGCTCATCCAATCTCGACGTTTGCGGTGGTGTGGGCACGATCTTCTCGATCTTCCGCGCCTCCGCGGATGGCAGTTTTGAACTCAAGCCCGGCACGGAACAGGTGGCAGCCGGATATGTGTTGTATGGGTCCTCTACCATCTTCGTACTGACCACTGGCAACGGCGTCAACATGTTTGTGCTGGACAACACTCTTGGCGCATTCATTCGCGTGGCGCAGCAGGTCACTATCCCGGCGAGCGGCAAGATCTACTCGGTCAATGAAGCCAACTTCGACAGCTTTCCGGGCGGCTATCAAACGTTCCTGAAAGACTGTCATGAGAGCGGATACTCGGCGCGTTACTCCGGTGCGATGGTATCCGACGTCCACAGGGTGCTGCTGAAGGGCGGCGTGTTCATGTATCCACCGACGGCAAAAGCGCCCAATGGCAAATTGCGCTTGATGTACGAATGCAATCCGATGGCGATGGTGATTTGCCAGGCGGGCGGCAAAGCCGTCACCGGTAGCGGCGACGTCATGGACGTGCCGCCAACCGAGTTACATCAGCGTGTGCCGATTGCGATCGGCAGCCCCGATACAGTGGATGCGCTGTTGGCGAAGCTGTAGCGGCTTCCAGGCGTCTCAGACGCCGTTTCTTATCCAGCGTGCGCGCTCGCCGCGCTGCACGACCGCACGAATGTTGTCGTGCGCCCATTCCCATGTACGTTCCGTTGATTCTTTGACCACACCCGCGACGTGCGCCGTCAGCAGACAGTTCTCAAGACCGACAAGCGGGTTGTCTGGCCGTATCGGCTCTACCTCGAAAACGTCGATAGCCGCCGCGGCAATAGAGCCATCTTTCAGGGCCTTCGCCAACGCCAGCTCGTCAATGATGCCGCCACGTGCACAACACACCAGCATCGCATGTGGTTGCATCTTCGCGAGCGCGTCCGCGTTGATCATCTGCCGTGAGTGCTCGTTCAGATCGGTACTGATACTGACAAAATCGCAGGTGGAAAACAGCGTGTCTTTGTCAACGTGTCGCGCGCCGAGGCTTTCTGCCACGTCTGCATTCACGCCTTCGCGGAGATCGTTGTAGACAATATCCATCTCAAACGCGTGTGCACGTTTGGCAAGCGACATACCCGTGTTGCCAAAGCCGATGATGCCAAGCTTCTTGCCTTTGACCTCAAACGAGAGCGGCGTCAGTTTGCGCGCTGATAACCAGTCCGCCGCCTGCGTGGCGGCCTGAGCCTGCATCAGGCGTTTGGACAGCGCGAGAATGAACATCATCGAGTGTTCGGCGACAGCCTCCTTGTTCACGCCTTCAACGTTACACGCCGGGATTTGTCGCTTCGCACACGCATCGAGATCCAGCGTCTCGTAGCCAACTCCAAGGCGCTGCACGATCTTGACGTTGGGGGCGGCCGCCAGAATCTGCTCATTGACCGGTTCCATGCTGATCACAAACGCATCGGCATCCGCCACCTTGGCGAGATCCTCGTCGCTATACAGACCATCATCCCCCACCTGAATGCGCACGCCGTCTACGTCACCGGGAATGATGTCTTCCAAGTCCGGACGCACGCGAATCAAATAACCGATCTTCATCTTCTTCATCAGTGTTCACCTCGTGTGATGGCCGCCCGGAGCATGTCCGCCGTGACCTCTGGTTGTTCCATCGGGAAAAAATGGCTGCCAGCAAATTCTACATAGTCGAGACCAGGCACGATCTCGGCTAACTCAGTGTGGAATGCTGCCGGGAAATGGCCGTTGGAGGCATGGATCACCTCGCCGCCACATTCCACCCGGCCAGCCAGCTCACGCAGGTCCTCGTCCCAGTGCGCCTCGAATAACCTTGCCTCGGTGGCAGGCGCGCATGCCAATTGAAATCCATCATCGTTGGGCACGAGGCCATACTCTAAATAAGCCTTAAACACGGCTTCGTCCCAGTCGCGGAAAGTCTCCCGCTGCCGCCACGCCGCGTACGCAGCTGCACGCGAATCAAATTGCGCCCTCCGCCGGCGAGCCCCCTGCGCCATGCGGCTCTTGTTGTCCTGGCTTCGACGCCGCTCACGCATCTCTGGCCACCATACCAGGGAATCCAGCAACACCAGCCGGTCAAAACACGCTGGCGCCTTGGCCGCCGCACAAACGGCGGTCATGCCGCCCATGGAGTGACCCACAACGTTCACACGTGGGACAGCAAGCCGGCGCATCGCCGAGAGTGTTTGAACCAGATCGATCATGTCGGCGTGCAGCACTTCCCAGCGTAGATACTGCGGTTCCACCCGCGTGCGTGAACGACCATGACCGCGAGCATCATAGGCAATGACGGTGTAATGCTGAGCCAACGCTTCGGCGATGGGAGACCACACCGCCGCGCAAAAACCGTTTGCGTGCGCAAGTAGGATCGCCGGCGCTTGCGGGCGCTCGTTACGCCAGTACGGCACGTGTAACGCATCACCATCAGCGTCGGCGCGAGACAATGGGGTCAGTAGAGACTCGGGCAAAAACTCAGCCTGGGTTATGGAGGTTGTTCGAAGGCACAGGTCGCGCCTGGGACGCGTTACACTAGCCGCTCATGCTAGCAGTTTTCCGGCCCTGTTCGTCCGCCCTGGAGTTTGTCGATGAAGTACCGCGTATTAGGTCGCACCGGCGTGCAGGTGTCAGAGCTTTGCCTCGGGACAATGACTTTTGGCGCGGAAGCGGATGAACGAACGGCGCTGGCGATGTATGCGGCCGCCCGCGAGCGTGGCATCAATTTTTTCGACTGCGCGAACACCTACGCGGGCGGGCGCGCCGAGGAAATCCTCGGACGTCTGATGACATCGGAGCGAGACCAACTGGTCATCGCTTCCAAGACTTACAACGCGATCGGCAAAGACATCAACTCAACCGGCAGTTCGCGTCGCTACCTGAAGCTTGCCGCCGAACAGAGTCTCAAGCGCCTGGGCACGGACCGCCTGGACATCTTGTTCATGCATCGCTTTGATGATCTGACACCGCTCGAAGAGACGCTCAGAGGCATCGAAGACCTCGTGCGTGACGGCAAGGTGCTGTACCCGGGCGCGAGCAACTTCGCAGCCTGGCAAGTATCCAAGGCACTCGGTATTGCCGAACGTCGTGCCTGGAGCCGGTTTGAGGTCATGCAGCCGATGTACAACCTGGTCAAACGACAGGCCGAAGTGGAGATACTGCCGCTCGCGTCGTCGGAGGAGCTTGCTGTCATCAGTTACAGCCCAGTTGGCGGAGGCTTGCTGAGCGGCAAGTTCAGCGCGACGTCACGCCCTGCCAATGCACGCCTCGTCGACAACAAGATGTACGCAAAACGCTATTCGGATGATTGGGCTTACACAACGGCCGGCGAATTTACGGAACTGGCCAGCGCCGAAGGTGTTCACCCCGTCAGTCTGGCCGTCGCCTGGGTCAACGCACACCCGGCAATCACGGCACCCATCATAGGTGCGCGCAATCTCGAACAGTTACAGCCCTCGCTGGACGCCATCGACGTGGAAATGAATCCCGACCTTTACGCGCGCGTCAGCGCGTTGAGTCCAACGCCACCACCCGCTACCGACCGTCTGGAGACGCAGAGGTAGCGCGCGCTCGCCTGCAAGGAGAAGACCATGCGCAAGCTCATCACCGCCGCCGCCCTGCTCGGCTTATCCGTCGGCGCAAGCGCCTATGAGTTGAACATCCTGCATATCAACGATCACCACTCTCATTTGCAGATCAACCGCCTGGACCTGAAGCTTGATGGCAAACGCACTCGTGTTGCCGCGGGCGGTTTTGCCTCGGTGACCGCGGCTTTCGCGGAGCTGGGCGCCGGCAAATCGAATCTGCTGAAATTACATGCCGGCGACGCGATTACGGGTGGTCTCTATTAAACGCTGTTTAAAGGTGAAGCGGACGCGGCACTGATGAACACGGTGTGTTTTGATGCATTTGCGCTGGGGAATCACGAGTTCGACGACGGCGACGCGGGCCTCGCGAAGTTTCTGGACCACCTGCGCACGGAGCAGTGTGCGACGCCGGTGCTGGCCGCGAACGTGAAGCCTGAGGTTGGCAAGTCGGCACTCGCCAAACAGTCTTCATCAGACTATCTCCAGGGGTCGGTGGTACTCGAGCGAGGCGGTCAGAAAATTGGTGTTGTCGGCATTGATATCGCCAACAAGACCAAGAATTCATCCAACCCTGATGCCAGCACCCAGTTCCTGGATGAGACAACATCGGCACAAGCTGAGATCGACAAGCTGGTGGCGGCCGGCGTCAGAAAGATCGTGTTGCTGACACACTACCAGTACAAGAACGACCTGAAACTCGCCGCGGCGCTGAGCGACGTGGACGAGATTGTTGGCGGCGATTCCCACACGTTGTTGGGAAACAGGTTTGCCGACGTGGGTTTGAACACCGGCGGCGAGTACCCGACTCGGGTCAACAACAAGGCCGGTGAGCCCGTGTGTGTCGTCCGGGCGTGGGAGTACGGCAACGTCATAGGCGAATTGAGTGTCACATTTGACGGGGACACGGTTGCCAGCTGCGCGGGGACGCCACACCTGTTGTTGGCGGACAGCTTCAAACGCAAGAACGACAAGCGAAAGCGGGTTGAGCTTGAGGGAGACGCGCGCGCCAGGGTTGTTGCACAGGTTGAGGCCTACCCATACCTGCGCATCACGACGCCAGACGCCAATGCCTCCGCGTTGCTCAAAGGATACAAGGACCAGGTGAACTCGCTGAAAGCCGCGAAGATCGGCAAGGCGTCAGCGACACTCTGCCTGGAACGCATCCCGGGCCAGGGCAAATCCAAGCACTGCGATAAGACACAAACGGACTCGAACGGCAGCGACATCTCCAACGTGGTCGCGAGAGCGTTCCTGCGGATGGCCAAAACCTCGGACATCGCCATCCAGAACGGTGGTGGTGTGCGCGTATACCTGCTGGAAGGCGACGTCACCATCGGCGATGCCTACACGCTGCTGCCGTTTGCCAACACGCTGACCGAGCTCAAGTTGAGCGACGCGGAGATAAATGCCATGTTAGAAGAGGCGCTCGATTATGCCCTGTCCGAGGGTGGCTCGACCGGCGCCTACCCATACGCGTCCAGCCTGCGCTGGCACGTGGATGCCAGCAAAGCCAAGGGCGAGCGTCTGATGAAGCTGCAGGTCAACTCGCGCATGGCCGGACAGTGGACCACGCTTAATCCAGAGCGCACCTACCGGGTTGTGACCAACAGCTACATCGCGGGCGGCAAGGACGGTTACAAGACCTTTGGAACGGTATCGAAACGTGGCGACGCGGAAGACACCTATCTGGATTACGCGCAGTCGTTTGTCGACTACGTGAAGCAGGTGGGTACCATCGACAAGTTGCCGATGGGCGAATACTCGACCCAGAGTTTCACCAATAAAGAAGGCAAGCTGCAGTAGCAGCGCCACCAACCGAGAAGGAATTAATGCGGTGAGTGTTCTACCCGCGCCAGCGGAGACAACCATTCAATTTGCCCACGTGGCATACCAGTTTGCGACTTGCGCGGATGCCCGCGGCTACACCTCACCATATTTCCAAACCTACTCGCCCGAGGATACACGCGCTCAGCTGGAGCGCGCGGATGTCCTGGTGATCAGCGGATTCTGGCGTAACGAACTGCTGGAAGCGGCACCCAACCTCAAGTTCATCCAGGTCGCGGGCGCTGGGTACGACGCGTTTGACCAGGATGCGCTCAAGGCCCGCGGGATACGCCTCGCCAACTCAAGCGGCGTCAACAAGAACGCGGTCAGCGAACATGCAATGGGATTGCTCCTGTCGTTGTCGCGACGGCTTTACGAGGCACGCGACAATCAGGCCAGGCGCCACTGGCGCGGTATGTTGTCTGATTTTGCTCAGCGCGAAGACGAATTGGATGGAAAAACACTGCTGATCTACGGTATGGGAGCCATTGGCGGGCGGCTTGCGAGACTCGCCAAGGCTTTTGACATGCGGGTCGTGGGCATCAAGCGCAATACCGCGGTCACGACGGTGGCAGATGAAGTGGTAACGCCCGCAGAGTTACAGACATGCCTCGCGTCAGCCGACTTCGTGGCGCTCACCTGTCCGTTAACGGACGACACGCGCCATGTGATCAACGCAGATGCACTGGCGGCCATGCGTCCGGATGCGTACGTCATCAACGTGGCGCGCGGTGCGTGTGTGGATGAGGAAGCGCTGGTCGCGGCACTTGAGTCCGGTGCCATCAAAGGCGCGGCCCTCGACACCACCACGGCTGAGCCATTGGCAGAAGGGTCGAAACTCTGGGGTATGCCCAACGTGGTTTTGACCCCACACACCGCCGGCGAGACGTGCCGTTACGAGCTCAATGTGCTCGACTTCCTCGACGAGAACCTGCGGCGCTTGTGGGCTGGCGAAACAGAACTCGTAAATCAAGTGATCTGACCCATGGAGACGGATTCGCGCGCGTTATACGCCCAGTTGCTGGACGCCTGTCAGACCCGCTGGACGCCGTGCGGTGAAGGCCGCATGTGCTGGCGGGAATGGGGTAATGGACCACCCGTCGTGTTGCTTCACGGTGGCTCCGGCTCCTGGCGACACTGGCTTAGAAACATCCCGGTTCTGGCGCCACATTACCGGGTGCTTGTGGCAGATATGCCCGGACTTGGCGATTCGGATATGCCGCCGCATCCATTCGCGCACGACAACCTGGTGCGCTCGACGCAGTTGCTGGCGGAAGTCATCATGGACGGCATTCGCGCGCTCACACCTGAGCCCGTGCACGTCATCGGCTTTTCGGCCGGCAGCATTACCGGCGCACAGATGGCAACGTTGTACCCGGAGAATGTTCTGAGCATGAACATCGCGGGTGCGTCCAGCCTCGGTTTGCCGTGGGGCGGGCTGGCGGGCGAATTACAGCGCATGGAGAAGACCATGTCGCGGGCCGAGCAAGTCGCCGTCCAGGCGCATAACGCAAGCCTCATCATGCTGCACGGATTTGTTCCGCCAGACTCTTTCGAAGCCGAATTACAGTTGGAGAATGCGGAGCGGGCGCGCCTTAGAACCCACCCCCTCGCGGACGGCGACGTGCTGCTGGAGGCGTTACCGCGAATCCAGGCGCCGCTGCATGTCACGTGGGGCAAGAACGACCCCTACGCGTTACCGAATCTGGATGAGCGCGCGCAGCGCGTGCGCCAGCATTTTCCAAACGCCGAAATCAACTGCCTGGACAATGCCGGCCACTGGGTCATGTATCAGCGAGCTGACGCCTACAACCCGATTCTGTTACGGCAACTAAACAACCCGGGCGAGCGTTAGCAACGCTTATGCCGGTGCGCGTACCGGCGCGCCCGCGCGCTGACGGGTTTCCCACTCGGGGTCGATCCAGGTTGGCGCATTCGATGCCGCCAGCATCGGTGCGCCGCGAATGATGTCGGCGGCGCGCTCGGCGGTCATGATGGTCGGCCCGTTCAGATTGCCATTCGTGATTGTCGGAAAGATAGAACTGTCCACAACCCTCAGCGCCTCGGCGCCTATTACTCTGCACTCGTTGTCGACAACTGCCATCGGATCGTCCGCGGCACCCATCTTGCAACTACACGACGGGTGATAAGCACTCTCTGCGTTGGCGCGAATCCAGGCATCGATGTCGGCATCTTCGACGCACACTTCGCCCGGCTGAATCTCGGGCCCACGAAACGCATCTAACGCCGGTTGCGCCATGATTTCCCGCGTTAGCGTGACACATTGGCGGAAACACTCGACGTCACGCTCGTGCTGCATGTAGTTGAACAACACCAGTGGACGTTGCTCCGGGTCCGCGGAGCGAATCCGTACGTGCCCGCGGCTCATGGGCTTGTTCGGACCAACGTGTACCTGGAATCCGTGCCCACTAAACGCGGCACGGCCGTCATAGCGGATCGCAGCTGGCAAAAAGTGATACTGGATGTCCGGCCACTCGACGCCAGCTTGCGATCGGATGAACGCGCAGCTCTCAAAATGATTGGTCGCTCCAAGTCCATCCTTGAACAGGATCCAACGGGCGCCAATGCCGGCTTTACTGAAAGTACCCAGTTCGCCATTCAACGTGATCGGCTGGGTGCACTGGTATTGCAGATAAACCTCAAGGTGATCCTGCAGGTTCTCGCCAACACCGGCGCGGTCCACACGTACATAAACCCCGGCGCGTCGCAGCACGTTTTCGGGGCCAATCCCGGAGCGTTGCAGTAAGGTTGGCGAACCGATTGAACCGGCGGACAAAATCACTTCCGCATCGGCAAACACGTCCGCGAGTCGTGCTCCCTGCTGGTAACGCACGCCGATCGCGCGATCGCCCTCGAACAGGATCTTGTGCACCAAAGTATCCGTGATCACGGTGAGGTTAGGGCGTTGCATGGCGGGGCGAAGATAGGCGTTGGCCGTTGACCAGCGCACACCGTCCTTGACGGTCATATGCATCGGGCCGAAACCTTCCTGACGGAAGCCGTTGTAATCGTCCGTAAGTCCGTAGCCCGCTTCTTCACCTGCGCGGATGAATGCTTCATACAGCGGGTTGCGCATCTCATTGCCGTTGCAGGTGTGCAACGGCCCTTCCGCGCCGCGATAAGAGTCACCGCCGCGGGTCCAGGTCTCTGCGCGTTGAAAATACGGCAGACAGTTGCGATAACCCCACCCGTGCGCGCCTTCGCGCTCCCATTGGTCAAAGTCACGCGCATGGCCTCGCACGTAAACCATGCCATTGATCGAAGATGAGCCACCAAGGGTCTTGCCGCGCGGACAGTCCATCCGCCGCCGGTCCAGGTAAGGCTCCGGCTCGCTCTCGAAGCCCCAGTTGTAACGCGGCATGTTCATCGGAATGGAAAGTGCCGTTGGCATCTGAATCAACACGGACCGATCGCTGCCGCCCGCCTCAAGAATGGCAACCCGCACATTGGCGTCAGCGGTCAATCGGTTAGCGAGTACGCACCCGGCCGAGCCGGCGCCCACGATCACGTAGTCATAAGTACTCAAATGCTCTCCCCGATCGCTTCACCGCCACGCAAATCGCGGCTGATCAAAATGTGCCACGCGCGTGTGCTGGCCACGCAGGCACACCTCACGAAACTGATATAACAGCGCCGCGGTTGGCGCGGCAATCCAGTTGTCGCCGACAGGCATGCGCAGCACGGGATTATCGACGCTGTCTTCGCCCGCTCCGTAGTTCAACAGTGGTGCGTCCTCGCGCAGGAATTCGGTAACCGGAATGCGGTGCACGGAATCCACCTCGTCCGGATTTGGATTTGGCTCCGCATCCGCGCCAATCCAGACCACAACGCCTGAGATACGAAACCCCGAGCGGGTCACGTAGTCATCCAGCCGACCGATGATGGCCGCCTCGCCCAGTTCCAGACCCACCTCTTCATGTAGTTCGCGCAGAGCCGCCTGCGTCACCGTCTCGCCAGCATCGACCCGACCGCCCGGCAAAGCCCATTGACCAGGATGATCTTTCAATCGCGACGAGCGTCGCGTCAGCAACAAGGCCGCCGCTTGTGACCAGCCGTCATGATTTGGCATGCCTGACAAATCTGCGCCGAAGCCTGCCTCAACCACAGGTAACGCCACGGCCGCCGCCGTACCTTCACCCGGCGGCGAGTGGAACTCGAACTCCGCCAGACGACGCGCGAAGAGTTCGCGCAATGTGTTGTCACAGTGCCATGACTCGGTCACTTGGGTTCCTCATTCAGCACGTATTGGAACGGTAACTTTTGGCGTTTGTCACCGCGTTTACAGTATTCTTCGCGCCCCACTCACGCCGCGCAGAATCAACCTGTTGGAAACTCGTACGCACACCATCGACAGCCTGGGCCACGCTTTGCATGTACGCGACATAGGCGCCGCCAACGCCGCGCCGGTCGTGATGTTACACGGCATGCAGGATGTTGCGATGAGTTTGTGGCCGATCGCGGAGGCCTTGGCCGGGCGGTATCGGGTCATCTTGCCCGATTTACGGGGTCATGGGCGCAGCACCCGCTCCGGCGTCTACTCCATGGACGCCTTCGTTTACGACTTGCACTACATCGCCGACGCCTTGCAACTCGGACCGTTCGGCTTGTTTGGCCACAGCCTGGGTGGCCAGATCGCGACCCGGTTTGCGGCGCTGTTCCCGCACTATGTGACCGTGTTGTCGATCGCCGAGGGTTTAGGCCCACCGCGCATTCGCAACACGCTCAACAAGGACACCACCACGGGGCAGCGGCTGCTACAGATCTATAACGCCAAGACGCGGCCGCTGCCTGACCTCGCGTTCGCCAGGAAGCGTCTGCTCAAGAACAACCCACGCCTGCCGGCCGCGCGCGCGGATGAGATACTCCCGCACCTGACGGAGATGGCCAATGGCGGGCTCCGCTGGGCGTTCGACCCTCGCGTACGTGCGGTCTTCTTACACGGCGAAAATGCCTATGAGTACTGGCCGCAGGTACGTTGCCCAACACTGGTCATCGGCGGCGAGCACTGCGGCGAATACTGGGCTCGTGCCGTGGCGGGTGATGGTCAGTGGGACGGGCGCTTCGCACCTGGAGAGTTGGAAGAGCGTGCGGCCATCTTTCCACACCACCGTCTTGTCCTGTTGGATGGTTCCGGCCACATGGTGCATTTTGACGAGCCCGACCGCGTCAGCGCGGAAACGCTCAACTATTTTGCGGAGTACTGGACACCCTAGCAGGCAGTTGAAAAACAGCCTGCCAGGCGATGCATGAACGCATCGCCGAAAAAGCATGCATGTAAGTGCTTGTTTCTTTGGAGGCGAATACGGGCATATGCCGCATTCGACGCGCTGAAACAGGACAGAATGTTCTTTTTCAGCAGACTGCTAGCGTCTTGTCTGGCGTTCGCCGCGCGCCCGCATCCATCCAAGACAACCCACCAGGTTCAGATCTGCATCCACCGCATAAATCGGATAACGCGCCAACAGATCGTGGCGCGTCGCGTGAAAACGCACCCAGGCGGGAAGGTCAAATGCACGAGTCAGGAAGTCGAGGTTCTTACGGGTGTTGTCACCGGCGAAAAATATTCCACCCACGGGACTGAAAACCAGCGCAAGCGCCTGCGCGAACTGGCCCAGAAACTCATAGAACACGCGCAATGAAACGCCCGCGGCACCGTCTGGACTTGCACCAGCGGTGGTTGCAATTTCGGATGCGGAAAGTGACTCACTTTTGCCGTTGGCGAGATGTGTCACACCGGCGTACAAGTTCTCGAGTCCACGCCCGGAAACTAGTTCCTCCCAGAATGGTGCGCGCCCGTCTCGCGCAAACAGATAGTCCACAATCTGGCGCTGTTCCGCCGTTCTGGTCGCGGCTTCGCCATGACCGAGCTCAGACGGAATCAGACGTTCAAGCGGATCGTCAGCCGCGTCGCCAGCGCGTATCGCAATAGACCCAAGACCGGTACCAGCCGCGATCACCAGCCGCGTCCCTGATTCGGCAGCAGCCGGCGGATTGGCCTCCAGCGCGTGAATAGACTGGCCTGGGTCCGCGAACAGCACACCCAATGCGGTCATTTCCATATCGTTGAAGAATGTGCATACCGGGCCAGTCGGCGCGGGCCTGTTCATCCAGTTGGCCAATTCACCTCTTGTAATGCTGGGCACGCCTGGCCAGTTGACGACCGTCGCGTGCTCGCGCTCAAGGACCGGGCCCGCAAAGCCTAACGCGCATTGTGCGATGTTTGCCCATCCGCCAAATTTGCCGACAGACTCGTCCAGCAGCGTGTGCAGGGCCTGAAAGCTGGTGATCGCGATACGTTCGGTAAATTGCTGCTCGGTCTCGCCCTGGCTCGCGATGGCGACGCGGGTGTTGGTACCACCAACATCCACTGCCATTACGAACTGCCCCCGGGAGTTCATGCGCGCGCGGCCGACCCTCGCCAGTCCGGCGCCTGACTTGTCCACGCAGTCGCAAGCTCATAAGCGGCGCCGGCGCGGAGCAAACGCGCCTCGGAAAACGGTCTCCCGACCAGCTGAAACGATAGCGGCGTACCGCAAGAACTGAAGCCAGCCGGTACGCTGAGCCCGGGTAGCGCCAGATAGTTGATAGGTCGCGTATTACGCGTAATGCGACCGAGCAGGACCTCGAAACCCTGGTTGTCGCGGGCGTCCGTCTCCTCGATCGTAGGCAACACGCTTGTTAACACCGGCATCTGCACAACGTCGCACTGCCCAAACACCTGCTCGACGAACGCACGGACGATACGTGGTCGTGCTTGTACGGCAGATAAGTAATCAGCAGCCGGAATCGCGAGATTGCTCATGTGTCTCGCGATCGTCTGCGCGCCGTAGTCCTCTGGACGATCACGCATCCAGGCCCGATGTAGCGCAAGCGCCTCAACGCCGGAAAGCGGCCCACCGATAGCGCCCATGACGTCCGCAAACGGAATATCCACCGGCACAATGCTGGCGCCAAGCTCCCGATACACATCAAGCGCCTGATCCAGAGCTTTCTCAACCTCGGTCTCCAGGTGGTCGCGAAAGTACTGACGAGGCACCCCAATGCGGAGCCCCCGCACATCCGGATTGAGAGTGGCCGCCTCATAGTCGGCCACCGCATGGTGACTAGACGTCGCGTCACGCTCATCGCGTCCCGCAATAACACCCAGCAGCCGTGCACAGTCGCGGGCCGTACGTGCCAGCGGCCCGACGTTGTCCAGCGAAAAAGACAAACCCATACAGCCAAACCGCGAGACGCGGGTTTGTGTAGGCTTGATCCCGAACAAGCCGCACGCGGCCGCGGGCAGGCGGATGGAGCCACCCGTATCGGAACCTAACGCGCCGAACACGACCCGTCCGGCGGTAGCAGACCCTGAACCACTCGACGAACCGCCGGTGATGACGTTTGTATCCCAGGGGTTACGACACGCGCCGTAGTGTTCGTTGTGCCCCGTAGGTCCGGTCGCAAACTCCGCCATGTTGAGCGCGCCTATCGTTACGGCCCCAGCCGCATCCAGACGTTCCAACACCGTAGCCGTCACGTCTGGAACGAAGCTGGCGCGAACCTTTGAACCACAGGTTGTGATGACGCCAGCACGATAGAACATGTCCTTGTGTGCGAGCGGTACACCATGCAATGGCCCGAGCGAGGCACCGCGGGCGCGTGCGGCATCCGCCTCCTCTGCCTGCGTATGCGCGAGTTCGTGATGCAGGTTGATGAAGCAATTCAAAACGCGTTGCGCTTCGGCGGCAGACTTAAGGCAATGTTCGGTCAGCTCAACGGACGAGATGTCCCCATTGGCAATTGCGTCTGCCGCCTCTGTCAGCGTCCAGTCATGGGGTTGGGCATTGCTCACCTTTGGATCTCCTCATCGTCCGCCAACGCTACCAGTGTCTGCTGCAACTGGTCCGGTTCGGTGTCGAACAAGGACTCCGCCGCGGTAACTGTCAACGTACGAGTCATTCCCATCGTCACTTTTGCAACGCGACTCGCCTGCGCGGCGTCGGGTTGGGACCCTTGCGTCGCCTGCACATATTGCTGAGCCAGATCGGCGCTGAACTCCTTCGATGACATATCGTGCTCGCTCCCTTCTTGAAATCATGAGGCTGTGACAAAGGCAATCTAGTGGATGCGCTTGCGCAACTCCAGCATGGCGTTGTTGGAAGGCATGTCATGCCACACTGTTGCCGCGAAACCCAATTCCTGCGCAATAGCGTTGATTTTGGTCTCGTCGCGCACGCCCCAGCTGGGGTCCTGCGCACGCAAAGACTTGTCGAAGGCTGCGTTGGACGGCGCCATGTGGGCGCCATTACGTTTGAATGGTCCATACACAAGCAGCGGTGCCGCGGGCGCCAACAATGCGGCGGCACCCGTCAACAATCCTCGGGTGACGGCCAAAGGCGCGATATGGCAGACGTTTATGGCCACGATGGCGGCGACCGGATGCAGCAACTGCTGTGACCAGGTGCCATCAGCAAGGTCGATGGTGAGGGCGGGCGCGATGCGGTCATGCGACACCGTTTCGCGCCAGGCGTTAATGGAATCCAACGCGCGCGGGTCAGTATCACTCGGCACCCAACGCAATGCGGGAAATCGTTCTGCAAAAGCGAGTACATGCTGACCCGGCCCGCTAGCGACTTCCAACACCGTACCCGTTGCTGGTAGCAGTCCCGCGAGCTTTTCGCCGATAGGCGCCAGATTGCGCGTGGCAGCAGGTGATGTAAGACGCATACGGTTATATCTTCCCGGCAATAAAATCCCGAGCCGCGGATGACGATGGCCCGGAAAAAAACGAGTTGCCAGGCGTACGCTCGACGACGGCACCCTCGTGCATGAACAACACTTCATCCGCCAGACGTCGCGCCTGCCCGAGGTCATGAGTGACCCACACAAGACCTGCCCCCGCAGTCCGCGCCAGCCTCGCGAGATTTTCTACCTCTCGCGTCGCGCTCGGATCCAGATGGGCCGTGGGTTCATCCAGCAACACCATGTTTGGTCGCAGTGCCAAGGCGCGCACCAGTGCCAATCGTTGTTGCTCGCCACCAGACAGTACGCGTGCTGGCGCGTCCGCAAGATGTGTCAGGCCGCCAACCTCCAACGCGCGGTTGGCAGCAGCCTGGGCATCTGCCTTGGACCAACCGGCAACACGCAGCGCGTACAACACGTTCGCGTGCGCAGAGCGGCGTAACAGGACCGGTTTTTGCAGCACAAATGCCAAACGGCTGCGGCGTGCGCGGTCCGGCGCCGTCCCTGCCCATGTGACGATACCTGCGTCAGGTGAAATCAGATCCGCCAATAACCGCAGCAGCAGGCTTTTGCCAGCCCCGTTGGGCCCCAGGATAACCGTGGTGTGATCGGCGCCAAGCTTAACGTCAACGCCTGCAACGAGCGCGCGTCCGCCTCGCGAGACACACAACCCTCGCCCTTCCAGGGGAAAAACAGCCGGATCGGGGTGGTATTCATGCATAGGTTTAAAGTCCGCGTCGTTCATGCGGCAATGCGCTCCGCGCGCAGCCGTACACCCATAACCAGCGCGTTGATGGCGAGCGACAGCGCAACCAGCACGATACCAAGACCGAGTGCAAGCGCGAGATTACCCTTTGACGTCTCGAGCGCAATTGCCGTGGTCATAACACGCGTCAGGTGGTTGATGTTGCCACCTACAATCAAGACCGCGCCAACTTCCGCAATGGCACGGCCAAACCCGGCCAGCAACGCTGTCAGCAGACTGAAACGTGCATCCCAGATAAGCGTACGCGCCGCGCCGAGGCGCGTGACCCCAAACACCCGCAGTTGCTCATCGTACTCGTGGTTCAGATCCGCGATGACCTGGCGCGTCAGCGCGGCGATGATCGGCGCAACCAGAACCGTTTGCGCAATGATCATGGCCGTTGGTGTATACAACAGGTCCAGCACGCCAAACGGCCCGGCGCGTGACAATAAAAGGTACACGGTCAGTCCCACAACAACCGGGGGCAAACCCATCAACGCGTTGACCGTAATCGTCAACGCACCGCGGCCCGGGAAACGTCCGACGGCCAACAATGCGCCTAGCGGCACACCAATCAGTGCCGCGATCGCAACGGCCGTCAAACTTACCTGTAGCGACAGGATCAGAATCTCGACGAGATCCGGATCAAGGCTGACAATCAGTTCAAGCGCGACGACAAATGCGCTGGTAAGGTCTTGCATGGCGGCTCGGACGGCAGGCTGACTGCGTTAGTCTAAGACACGAGTGGGACTTACGCTCGTCGGCAATGCTAGGATGCGAGTTCTGGCCCCTCTTGAGATTGAATGTGATGAGCGAAGCCATCAAGGTCTTCTGGCAACCGCATTGAACCAGCTGTCTTCGGGTAAAAGATTACCTGTCGGTCCGTGGGATCGAGTTTGAATCCATCAATGTGATGGCAAGTGACAGCGGCATGTCCGAGTTGCAAGCGCTGGGTGCACGCAGCGTACCGATCGTGTCCAAGGGATCTACATTTGTCAGTGCACAGGTGATTCGCGATGTTGTGGAATTTCTCGGCCTGGACGAGGACACAGGCCCAAAACTTTCACCAACTGCATTGGCAGAGCGATACCAGATTGTCCTGGACAAGGCCGTCAGCCTGACTGCGCAGATGCCAGACGAGTGCCTGATGCGCGAACTGCCGAACCGTCCACGCTCTTGGCGGGTACTGATGCATCACGTGTTTCAGATCCCGACCGCATATCTGGACATGGAAGACACGGGAGAAATCATGACTTACGAGGAAATGGTTGCTCCGCCGCCGGACCACCTCCAGACCAGTGCGGATATCGCCACTTTTGGTGCCGAGGTTGCAAGCCGGTTCAGTGCGTGGTGGGAGGCGGACACGACCCGCTCATACACCGATGAGGTCCCGACGTACTTCGGCGGAACGACCCGGCATGAAATGTTGGAACGGGTGGTCTGGCACTCAACCCAGCATGTACGCCAGGTGACGTCGCTGCTCGAGCAGGCGGGTGTCACGCCGAAGAACCCGCTGACAAGAGCCGATCTGGCAGACTTGCCACTGACGGAACACGTCTGGGACGAAAACTAGAAGTGAGAGAAAGAGGCGGGCTTCAGGCCGCGTCTTCGAGGACAGCCTCGAGCTCGCCTTTCAGCGCAGTGAAACCGGTTATCGATGCCGGTGTTGATTAGACTGGAGACGGCTTCTCCAGAAACTGCAGAATCTCATCGATCTTCGTCGATTTCTACGACGCCGCAGCTGGCAACCTGGTCGCCCAGCACGTACTTCAACACAATGGTCGCCATCGCGCCGCTTATCCGGTGCAACGCGATCGCGTTGGAGATATCTGGTATTGACGATGTATTCGTCAACGCCTTGGGCATGCAAATGCGCGATAGTCGATTCGATTACCGGCTTGCGTGCCAGCGGAAACATTGACCACAGCGCACTCCCGGTAGCAGACCATCGCCCGTACCTTTCCCCACCGCGAGGAGCATCGCTTCAATCTGAGTAGCTCCTTTTACTCAGGCGCAAATTTGGGTCAGTGCTTCATCTTCGTGCTGGAAAATATCGAACACTTTATCCATGCGGGTCAGCTTGAACATCGAGTGGGTAGGCGCCTGTAGTCGCAAAATGACCAACGCACCGGTGCTTCCCATTGTTTTCAAACTTGCGACGATCGCCCCGAGACCACTACTGTCGATAAACTCGACTTCAGAAAAATCCAGAGCGATGCGGTCATCACCAGATGAAACTAATTCGGAGATATGCCCTTTAAAGGTCCCGGAATTATGTGCATCCAGGCGTTTCTCCAGGAGCTTCACTACGCACGCGCCGTCGTGCTTTATGTCTTCCATCAACATCTAATATTTCTCGAACATTAGTAGAGGGCAAATTACTATGCAATCCCGCTCAGTTTTCTCTCATAACTGCCAAGATAACTGATGGGTCGTCGTTAAATTCCGTATTTCCCCGCCAGCGCACAAGTTCACTTCGCACGCCCCGAGTCACTTATTCATCGGCACGTGCGGGCGATTACTTAGCGCTTCTTGGAATCGATCATCTTCAATCGCAACGCCGTTCGCATCCTCACATGCTGAGTATGTCACCGGCCGCAAACGTTGATTGGAAGAAACAACCAGTCAAAGCCAAAGTCGTCCAAGGTCGTCAGCGATCAGGGCCAGCGTCGACGCTCACCTCTGCTCTGGCTACCAGCAGCCGCACAGAACGTGCGGCGACCAGTACCGTTGCTTGCGCATGGGGATAGGGCGAATCCGCAAGGCTGCGTATTGGGTTGGGCCTCGTGCAGTGGGTATCGACCAATGTCTGCCAAGACGAACTACACGGAGGCAATTGGAATTCCAGAGGCTCCCAATATGCGTTGACGACCAAGAAACTTCTGAGAGATTCGTCCGCCGCAATATTTTCCATCGCAAGACTGCGCGAGTGTGGCGCCCAGTCCGGCGTACCAAGCTTCACTCCATGCCAATTGATTTGTGGCTGGCGTTCGTCTGCGCGATAAGACGAACGTCGCAGCGACGCCAGCTCGTGCCGTATCTCGATCAGCTTGCGCACGAATCTCATTAAATCCGCGTTACGTTCCCTGGTCATCCAGTCTATCCAACTGATCGGATTGTCCTGGCACCAGGCGTTATTGTTGCCGCGTTGCGTACGTCCAAATTCATCGCCTGCCAACAGCATCGGCGTCCCGGAAGCCAGCATCATCAAGGTCAGAAAATTGCGCGATTGCTGGCTACGCAGAGCCAATATGTCCGGGTCATTGCTTGGACCTTCAACGCCACAGTTCCAGCTAAGGTTTTCGTGCGCACCGTCGCGGTTGTCTTCGCCATTGTCGAGATTGTATTTGCCGCTATAGGACACGAGGTCGCGCAGCGTGAAGCCGTCATGGCATGTGACGAAGTTGATGCTGTGGTGTGGCAAGCGACCACTCGCCTCGTAGAGCTGTTCGCTACCATTCATTACCTGCGCGAAAGTGTGCACCAGACCTTCTTCGCCACGCAGAAACCGGCGAATTGTGTCGCGGAACGAATCGTTCCATTCCGCAAATCGCGCCCCGCCCGGGAAATGTCCGACCTGATGCAAGCCAGAGGCATCCCATGCCTCGGCGATCAGCTTGCTCGAACTCAAGACCGGGTCGTTGACGATTCGTTCGATCAATGGCGGATTGACGGTAGGGGCTCCGGACTGGTCACGCGTCAGAATGGATGCCAGATCGAAACGAAAGCCGTCCACATGGAACTCGCTCACCCAGTGCCTCAGTGACGAGACGATCAAGTCCGCTACAACTGGATGATTACAGTTAAACGTATTCCCGCAACCGGAGAAGTTCTGATATTGACCAGCCGCATCCTGGTGATAGTACGTATCGTCGCTAAGAGCACGATAAGCGACGTACGGATCGCTGCGTTCGCCTTCACCAGTATGGTTGTAGACCACATCCAGAACCACCTCGATCCCGGCGCGGTGGAGCTCACGCACCATTTGCTTGAACTCACGTGCTGCACCATGCGGCGAGGTATCGTGTGCAAACCCAGCTTTCGGTGCAAAAAACGAGATTGGGTCGTAACCCCACATATTGAGCAGCGGCTCGCCCGTATCGGGGTGCTCGCGCGACTTTGTGTCTTCCTCAAACTCGAAGACTGGCAGTAGCTCAAGTGTCGTCACGCCAAGATTCACCAGGTATGGGATCTTTTTGATGATCCCGGCATATGTGCCTGCATCCGGCATGTCTATTGCGCGGGTAAATCCGCGGACGTGCATTTCGTAAATGACCGTATCTGACCAGGCTACGCGTGGAGCCCGGACGCCTTGCCAGTCAAACATGGTTGTATCCGCGGACAGGCAGCGGCGCGTATGCAGCGGCTGTCCACGACGCGGTCCGAATTTGGAGCGCCCGACAAAACCAGTTGCGTATGGGTCGAGCAACCATTCCGATTCCATGACGGTATCGCCGTCGTGGTGTTGCAACCGGTAGGCGTAGGCGAAGTTGGTATCGATAGCGACGCGAACATGCCAGACGTCACCGGTTCTATTCGTAGCAGGGTCAAGACAAATCTCGTGTACGGGCTCGTACAAGTCACCGCAGAAGAGACCCAGTACGACGCAACTTGCGTGCGGGGCGTATAAGGCGAAATTAAAGCCCTGTGCATGTGCTGACGCACCCAGTGGCGCGGGCGAGCCGACACCCAGGTCAATGTGGTCAGAGGCGCTGGCTGATTCCTGCGGCATGGAGCCCACCCGGTCAGCGCGGGCGCGCGAGCACGAAGCGCCGCCCGCGCACCAGAGCTGTTTTGGATTGAGCGAACTTCCCAGATGTCCGATGCGTATCGTTCAACTGCACCGCAACCTGTTTCGAGAACTGACTGCAATCTACATGGTGCGCCAGGAGGCCGCCAACTACTTACGGCTAGCCCGGGTGTTCTTGATTATCGGGATACTCCCAGGCAAGCGGACCTGACCACCTTGGGAGTGACCACAAAAGCAGGCGTCGAAACCCCGCGCGTTCAGTGCCGCCAGTGAGGCACTATCCATCTGCACCCGGCATCGTTGGAGGCAATTCGAGCGATATATCCGACAGCCAATCGGTTTCCCGGAGATAGAGCGATGAGCATGCTAGTGCGGGTAGCTATCCGTGGCACCAGTGTCCGCAGCGGGCTTAGCGTAGCCCGCGCCGATGAAGGCGCGCTTTGTGAAGAACGCGTTCAAGGCAGCGCGGATGACACCAAGATCCTTGAGCACGTTCCGCTCGCGTACATACACGGCGCCGGCCATGACACGCTCCATCGTACTTGCGTTAGCGGGAAGTTCGAGCTGTGCGGGCCCGAGCAGGCCCACGGGCGCTTCATCCCGCACCAGTTTCCAGGCTTTCGTCCGCTCTACATGTTCTTGTGGCGAAAGTGGCGAAACCCCCACGAGGCGTATGTCACCACGGACGGCTGGTAACAATTTGGGCTGGTGCCGCCGAAATTGTGCGTACGTTGCCTGAAGGTATCGACACGATGTGGGATCCCCGGCGTCCACAGCTGTTTCCCAATGGACTGATGATTCGCTTGAGCCTCGCACGGGCTTATCTGCGCGCCGCGCCCATCACCATTCTGGACGAACCCATCGGTGGACTCGATTTTGAAGGCGAGTTTCAGTTCATGGAGGCTTTGGCGGAGCTACGCCGGTTCTCCACGGTATTCCTGGTCACGCACCGCCCAGGCCATCTCAAGGTCGCAAACAAGGTCGCGTTGCTCGATAGCGGTACGTTGCGCTACTTCGGAGCGATTGAAGACGTACAGGATAAGCTCACACGGGAGCTGATGTAATGGTTCAAGCGATATCTACATCAACGGGGGCTATTGGCGCGCCGGTAATTCGTCGCGCCTCGCGAGCGCTGGCGCTGAACGCCCGGCTGACGCAACGCAACGCCGTACGTTTTGTACGCCTGACGCTGCTGCTGATCTCTGCAGCCATTGGGGCAACCGTCGCGTGGGCCTCCGTCACCGAGTTCCCGGAAATCGCCGCGACCAACGGCGAAGTGGTGCCGTCCGGTCAGTTGCAGGCCGTGCAACATTTGGAGGGCGGCATTGTCGCGAAGCTGTATGTTGCAGAAGGTGATGTCGTTGAGAAAGACGCGCTGATCGCGCGTTTCGATTCAGCTAACGCATTGGCGGAGCTAGACCGCATGCGCGCTCGGCGGGGGAAGATCCCGACTTCACCCGTGTAACGCGAGGCTTCGAGCAGCTGAAGCTCGAACAACAAGCCATCGCTATATCTCAACAAGCGGCGCATCAATCACAACGCGAAGTTATCCTGAAACAGATAGCGCAGCGCGAATCTGAACAGAACACGCTGACGCGTGAGGAGAAAGCTGCGAAGCAGCGCATCGGACTTATCCGTCTGGAAGTTCACATGCGC
>CEUN01162272.1_pt1 | contig 22560 bp, 20 predicted proteins | sample 361501 | NCBI WGS metagenome assembly CEUN01 (sample SAMEA2622801, study PRJEB7988) | marine metagenome | biome: marine biome (ENVO:00000447); feature: marine epipelagic mixed layer (ENVO:xxxxxxxxx); material: "saline water (ENVO:00002010), including plankton (ENVO:xxxxxxxx)" | depth 120 m | reverse complement strand
GGAGCCGTGACAGCACACCGTCTTCGCAGGTGAACACCAGCCAGGGTCGCGCGGGCAATACGGGTATCAGCTCGTGTAGTCGACTGCGTACGGCGTGGCGTGCGCCTTCAACGTGCGCCTGCATGAAGTGCCGGCTCGAGCTCAGGTCAACAACATTCACTCGCCCTTCCTCTCGCAGGCGTGCAAGGCTGGGCGCCGAGATCAGCTCAACGTCCAGCTCACCCAGGCCCAGGACTGACTGACGCTCTTTACCTTGTTCACTGAAGTCCGCGACGCTTACGCCCTCAAGCACATACACCTCGCGCCAGCCCAGTTGTAACAGCCACGACGCGGTCATCGTCGCCCGCACACCATCGTTGTCCGTCAACACGATGCGCGCGCCCAAGACGCCTACGTATTCATCCGTCGCCTGTACCAGCTGTCCGCCGGGTGCATTGCGCGAATCTGGTAGATGCCCGGCGGCAAACTCCTCCGGACTGCGAACGTCCAGCAAGAACAGGTTGCGGTATTCGTCTTCGGCGCGCAGTTCATCCAGATCATTCAAATCGATGTAGCGCACGCCAAATCGACGGGCGACCCGTTCTGCACAGGCGTGGGCGCGTGCCAGGCTTTCATCGGAGAGCTTGTCGACGTAGCGTTCGCCACCTCGGTCCAGCGGGAAGCCTGCCATGTGCCACGCCATCGTGCCGTTGCGCAACGCCATAACCGGATTAGGGATACCGGCGTTGATGAGTGACTGCGCGCCGATGATGCTGCGCGTGCGTCCGGCACAGTTTACGACCACGGTGGTGTTCGGATCCGGTGCAATCTCGTGCACCCTGTAGGCCAGCTCCGCGCCAGGCATACAGGTACCGGCTGGCAGGCTCATCGCGCGAAATTCGCGCATCGGGCGGCTGTCCACAACCACCAGATTGTCGCCGGCTTCCAGACGCTGGTGCAGGTCTTCCGCGTCAATGTTGGGCGTGTCGTAGGTGTGCTCGACAAACTCCCCGAACGCCTTACTCGGCACGTTGACACCGCTGAACAGCTCCATGCCGGCGGCAGTCCAGCCGTTGATGCCGCCCTCCAGGATTTCGACATGCGCATAACCGAGGTGCGAGAGCCTGCGTAGCCCCAGGCTTGCGAGTGATTCGTCAGCATCACACAAGACGATGCGCGTGCTGCGACGCGGGATCAGCGCATCAACACGCAGTTCCAGCTGACTGAAGGGAATGCAGTTGGCCCACAGCAGGTGCGCGCGCGAGAACGCGCCCACCTCGCGCACATCAACCAGCGCGAGTTCTTCATCGTCCAACAAGGCGGCCCTGAGGGCCTCCGCCGAGATCGTATTTGTCATGCGTGTAATGGGTACTAGCTTACGCCAAGTTGCCAGTTGGGTACGCGTGCACCGCTGAACATCGGCCGCAGCTCACGCTCAACCTGCACGGCTGTTTCGCGCCCTGAATAATATCCGGGAATGCGTTTGACGTGTTGGTAACCGAGCGCCGAGTAGAGATTGCGCGCGCTCACGTTATCTTCGCGCACTTCAATGTGAATCCGTTCGATTCCAGCTGTGATGGCACTGCGTTCGTGCCATTGGATGAGACGTGTCGCCAGACCCTTGCGGCGGCACCACGGGTGAATGGCCAGCAGGCACAGCCCTGCGACGGTGTCGCCAAACTCCATGATCGCGAATCCCGCCAGTCGCGCCTCCATCGAAGCCACGAGCACGGTGGATTCGGGCGCCTGGATGTGACTCAAGACGCGTGCCTCGCGCCACGTCCAGGGTAAACCGGCTTCGACGTATTCGCGTGACATGCGCGCGATCTCGCCGGCGTCACTCTGACGTGCAAGGCGTAACAACGGAATTGGCGTCTTTTGCGTGCGATCGGACATTAAATCAAGCCAGTGGATGAGCCACGTGTTTACGGAAGCTCTCGTGCGACTGCAGCGTTTCCATCCACGATTCTACATTCGAGAACTCTTCGCGCCGAATGGGCAGGTTCTGCCAGCGCCAGGTGGCGGCACCCAACGGAATATCCGCCATGGTCAGGTCGTTACCCATGACATAGGGGCGGTCCGCCAGGTGCGCGTCCAAAACGGCGTACACCTGGTTCAGCAGAAACGCCGCATGTTGGATTTGCCCCTCGTCACGATAGTCGGGGTGCCTCCGTACCAGGCCGAGATAGGGATACTCCAATAACGGGTCAATCGTGGTTTGTTGCCAGTCCATCCACTGTTCCGCGACGGCGCGGCTGCGCACGTCGGCAGGATAAAGGGTGCCTAGCGCGTACTTGTAGCAGAGGTAGCGCACAATGGGGTTCGACTCCCACAACAGGAAGCCGTCATCGTTGATCACCGGGACGCGACCATTCGGGTTCATCAAGCGGAAATCTATATCATCAACCTTGCCGTACTCTCCGCCTGCGTCGACGCGTCTGAACGGCGCATCGAGTTCGTCACAGGTCCACAACACTTTTATGACGTTCAGGGAGTTGATACGGCCCCAGATCGTTATCACGACAACGCCCCTAGATGATCTTGTGCGTTCGTAACTGTTCGCGCTCTGCGGCACTCACGCCAACTTCTTCCAGGAACGCGTCTGTGTCCGCGCCCAGTTGCGGCGCGGGCGACATGGGTGCGGGCACGCCGGCCGAGCGGATGGGAGGGGCGAGCATGCGATAAGCCTCGCCGTCGTGATTCGTGAGCTCCTGAATGCGCCCGTGCTCGGTCACAAACGGGTTCTCGAGCGCCGAGGCGACGTCAAGGATGGGTGCTGCAGGCACCGTACCTGCAAAGTCGGCCAACCACTCGGCCGTTGTGCGTGTACTGAGCGCCTCATCCAGCAGCGTCGTGATGAGGTCGCGATGTTCCAGGCGCCCGGCAAACGTCGCAAAGCGCGGATCGGTGGCCCATTCTGACCGGTCAATTTTCTCGCACAGACTTGGCCAGAACTTCTCTTTGTTGCACATCAAGAAAATCCACCCGTCGCCCGTTTTGTACAACTGACAAGGTGTCAGTGACGGATGTGCGGAGCGTGGCAGGCGTGTCGTGTTGGTGCCCGTATTCAAATACCAGTTCGCGAGATAACCGAGGTTAAACAGCGCCACGTCAAACAGGCTGACATCGATATCGCGACCGAGTCCGGTTGCGCGCGCCGCGGTTACACCGGCTAACACGGAATACGCCAGACCCAGACCCGTCATCAAATCCACAATCGACAAGCCGCAGCGTGTGGGCGGACCGTCCTGCTCGCCGGTCAGATCAAAATAGCCCGACTCGGCTTGCATCAGATAGTCGTAGCCAGGCCAACTCGCACGCGGTCCGCTGCGTCCGTAAGCGCTCAGGTGGGCGCAGACCAGCGCCTGATTGTGGGTGCCCAACCGGGCGTAGGTGAGCCCTAGCTTCTCAGGCACATCGCCACGTAAGTTGGAGCAGAGTGCATCCGCACGGCCAACAAGCTTGTGGAGTACCGCACGGCCTTCCGCCTGCGAGAGATCCAGCGTTACGCTTCGTTTGTTGCGGTTGAACGCGTGGAAGAAGTGACTTTCGCCAGATCCCTCAAGAAAATGTGGGCCGACGCCACGCGCCATGTCGCCGCCGTCGTTCGGGTTTTCGATCTTGATGACCTCTGCGCCCTGGTCGGCGAGGAACATGGTCCCAAATGGTCCGGCTCCATATTGTTCAACGGCGATGACACGCACGCCCGCCAGTGGCAGTCCGGGATTAGCGGGCTTGGATGCGTTCAAACCGGGTTACGCTCGAAGAGCTGGCGCGCGATGATGATGCGCTGCAACTCGTTGGTCCCTTCACCGATGGCGAGCAGCGGTGCGTCGCGGTAGTAGCGTTCGATGTCGAATTCTTTGGAATACCCGTAGGCACCGTGAATACGCATGGCTTCCAAGCTGTTTTCGACAGCCGCCTCAGTGCAGAAGAGTTTGGCCATACCAGCTTCCATGTCGCATCGGTCACCGGTGTCATAAGCCTTGGCGGCACTCTGCATCAACAGTTTGCCGGCCTCTACGCGGGTTGCCATGTCAGCGAGTTTGATCTGAATGGCCTGATGCTGCCCTATGGCCTGACCGAACGTCTTGCGCACCTGCGCATACTCGATTGATCGGTCCAGCGCCGCGCGCGCAATGCCAACACCGCGCGCGGCAACGTTGATGCGTCCCAGCGCGAGCCCGCCGAGGATGTTCTGCAGCCCTTTGCCCTCGACACCGCCGATCAGGTTTTCGGCCGGCACGCGACAGTCGACCAACGCAAACTCGCCGGTGTCGATACCTTTGTAACCGAGCTTCTGCAGCTTTTTGGAGATGTTGAAACCAGGCCCTTTCTCAACCAGCAACAGGCTCATGCCGCGGTGACGAGGTTCCGCGTCTGGATCGGTCTTGACCAATACCGCCAGCACTTGTCCCTGAATGCTGTTACTGATCCACATCTTGGTTCCGTTCAGAACGTAGTGGTCGTCATCACGTCTGGCCCGGGTGCGTATGGCTTGCAGGTCGGTACCGCAGTCAGGTTCGGTGAGCGCGATACCGCCGCGCAACTCGCCTGTCGCGAAGCGTGGTAGCCAGGCTTCTTTCTGTGCATCAGTGCCAAACCTTTCGACGGTTGCGGCCATGATCAGGTGTGAATTGAAGATGCCGGAGACGCTCATCCATACGGCCGATACGCGTTCGACTATCTTGCAGTAGGTTGATGCGGACAAGCCGAGGCCACCGTATTCGGTGCCAATGGTCGCGCCGAACAACCCCAGGCCTTTCATCTTCTCGACGATTTCCGCGGGCCACTCGTCCCGAGCCTCTAGATCGTGTGCAACGGGAGCAACATCGCGCTCCAGGAAGCGATCAATTGCGTCTAGGATTTGCGCTTCGTCATCGTGCTCAGCGGCTGGCTTAAGCGAACTCATCGGTATCTATCTACTCCGTCAATGTGGTTAGCAGGGTTAGCGGACTGATCAGCTTTTGGGTGTCGGGCCGGTATCAGTGACAGCGTGGCCTTGTCTCGGGATCAACATGCTGCGTTCGTAGGACATGACCACGGTGCCGTCAGCCTTCATGCCGGTCGTCCGCGCCTTGACGATGCCTTGATGCGGGCGCGATTTTGATTCGCGCTTGTCGAGCACCTCTGACTCCGCGTAGATCGTGTCGCCTACAAAAACTGGCGCGGGCATCTTGATGTCCGTCCAGCCAAGATTGGCAATGGCCTTCTGGCTCAAGTCACTGACGCTCATGCCCGCGACGATGGCCAACGTAAGACAGCTGTTGACGATCGGTTGACCAAATTCGCTTTGCGCGGCGAACTGCTTGTCGAAGTGCAGCGGATGCTGGTTCATCGTCAGCAACGTGAACCAGGTGTTGTCGGATTCTGTAATGGTACGCCCGGGACGATGCTCGTAAATGTCCCCGATATTGAAGTCTTCGAAGCAACGCCCGAAGTCTTCGCGGAATCGATTGGGTGCAACCTGTTCGCGATTGGCCGTCATGAATATGTCCTTTAGTTGCTGGGTACGCTCAAGGCTAACAACGAGTCAACGTTGTTGGACTGTTCCAGATGCAACAATCCCTCGGCCAGTGCATTGGCCTGGTCGTTGGCGAGATACGGAGTGACCAGCGTGTCGAACTTGTTGCGCAGCTCGGCGTCGCTAGGGAAGTTCTCCGGCTCGCCCTTGGGAATGCGGACAAAGCGCTCGAAACTGCCATCCGCTGTACGCACGCGCACAACCCCGCTCATCTGTGCCGGATACTCTGCTTCAGCCTGAGCATCCACGACGGCGTTGATCTTGCGGGTCAGCGCCTTGGTGTCTTCGTCGCTCAAGTGTTTCGCATAGTCGTCCCACGCCATGCGGCCTTCCCTGAATGCGACGGCCGCGCAAAACGCCATGGAAAACTGTCCGTCCACCACGGTCTGCGGGTCGTGTTTGTCCCCTTCGCCGATGATCTTCCAACCCATTTCCGGTAGGCCGATTTCGACGGATTCGATCGCGTTGGCATCGATGTCGTGTTCGTTACGCAATGCGATGACACCATCCAGCGCCGCATGCGAATAACGGCAGCTCGGATAAGGCTTCACGGCCAATGAGAGGGTTTCCCACTCGTCGCCCAGGTTTGCGATGGCGCGTGCCGGGTCCGGATTGGGCGCATAAGCATGCAAGAAGCCGGCTTTGCCTTCGATTGGGTCCGAGGCACCTTGATAACCCTCAGCCGCAAGGGTGGCCGCCATCACGCCGTTCGACGCCGCATTACCCACATGGTAGCGCTTGTTCCAGGCGCCATCTTCCAGGAATTGCATGGACCCTGCCGCCTGTGAGCCGCAGATTCCAAACGCGCTGGCGATGGCATCCGCATCCAGACCCATCGCGCGTGCCGCGGCTGCGGCCGCGCCGAAGGTCCCGCAGGTTGCTGTCGGATGGAAACCGCGGTCGTAATGGTCTTTGGGCACCAGTGCCAGGCTGAGACGAATCTGCACCTCGTAGCCCGCCACAATCGCGGCAATCAATTCCTTACCATTCGCCCCGGCCATCTGCGCTGCTGCCAATGCGGCTGGAACAATGGGCGCGCTCGAGTGAATGCTGCCCGCCGCGTGTGTATCGTCAAAGTCCAGCGAATGGGCCATGGCACCATTCAACAGGGCTGCTGCCGTTGGTGAGAATGACGCGGTTTCCCCAATGACGGTGGTGCTGCCGCCCTGCTCCAACCGCCGCAGGGTGTTCAACATGGTTTGCGTGGAGTCCACGTCGTAGCGGGCCCGCACCGTGATACCTGTGATGTCCAGCAACAATTGTTTTGCCCGCGTAGCCACCTCCGCAGGCAGGTCGTCGTAGCTCAAATTCGCTGCAAACTCGGCGAGCGTACGGGTAATGGATTTATCTGACATTGAATCGCTCCAGGGTTCGGACGGCAATAGCGCGGGACCATAACGACAAGCGAAGGAAAACGCCACGTCTATTCGATTCGTCTGGCAGACGTAGAGATCTTGGCTATGGCATGCTGGCGCCATTCTTTCAGAGCTCAACAAGTGCGCAGCAACAACCGATGGCAACCAACGAAGACTGGCTGAACCTGGTGCAAGAACCGGTGCTCGACCCGGACCTGCCGATCATCGACCCACATCACCACTTCTGGATTAACCGGACACAACATACCGTTGAGCCGCATTATCTGATCGACGAACTGGCTGCGGATACCGGTAGCGGTCATAACATTGTCGCGACGGTATTCATCGAATGCGGCGCGGTGTTTAACGCGGATGCGTCACCGGATTTTGCTGTCGTTGGCGAAACGGAGTTTGCGAATGGGCAGGCAGCGCTGTCGGCGTCTGGCGCATACGGCGCTTTGCGTGCAGCGGCCGGTATTGTGGGCACGGCATATTTAACGGCGGGTGCAAGTGTAGGGGCCGTGCTGGATGCGCAGATAGCGGCTGGCAACGGGCGCTTTCGCGGCATTCGTCAGGCCGCCAGTCATGATCCGCACCCGGACGTGGGTAATCACCGCACGAATCCGCAGTTTGACATGTATGCCGACGCAACCTTCAGACAGGGGTTTGCTGAACTGGCGCCGCGCAATCTGACGTTCGAGGCGTGGTGTTATCACCCACAGATTCCGCTGCTGACAGACCTGGCGCGCGCGTTCCCGGATACCACCATCATCCTGGACCATTTTGGTGGACCCATCGGGATTGGGCCTTATCGGGGTCGCGGTGACGAGGTGTTTGAGCAGTGGCGGAAGGACGTCACCGCGTTGGCCGCATGCCCGAACGTGCGTGCGAAGCTCGGCGGGCTTGCCATGGAGGTCAATGGGTTTGACTGGCACAAGCAGCCGCAGCCACCTGGCAGCCAGGCATTTATCGATGCCCAGCGGCGTTACTTTGAGACGACGCTGGAGCTTTTTGGTGTGGAACGTTGCATGTTTGAGTCCAACTTCCCGGTCGACAAGCTGAGCGTCAGCTATCACGTGTTGTGGAACGCGTTTAAACGCCTGACGGCAGATTACTCAGCGGACGAACGGACGCGGCTGTTTCACGATACGGCCAAAGAGACCTACCGCCTCTGACGGTTGCTTTTGATGCCTGGCAGGATGCTGAAAAAGAACATCCTGTCCTGTTTCAGCGCGTCGAATGCGGCACATGTCCGCATTCGCTTATGAAGAAACAACCACTTACATGCATGCTTCTTCGGCGATGCCAGCAGGTAGTCCTGAGAGTGCCTCACTGAGTGCGGCCACATCGGCGCGGCCGCCCGCGGGTGCGGCGCCACGCGAAGACAGGAATTGATAGACCTCGTCCTTGCGGTCCTCTGATTCACGCTTCAAGCTGTCGCGCTCGCGTATGACCAGATCCAGGCGTTTGCGTGTCCGGCTGGCGCCAGCCGCCTTGTTTAACGCGTCCAGCTCGGATTCGTCCAGGTCATCCAGACTGCTGCGGCCTATCGCATCCAGGGCCCGCTGCAGGTTGAGTTCCACATCCACTTGTTCATAGGTCAGCTCCGCGTATCTGGCGTCGAGTTCATCCTCGTCCGGGCCTGGGCCCGGAATCTCGGCAGGACGGTTGCGGAGGGCGTGCAGTTCCTTTCGAATCTCGTCCAGCCGGGTTGCGACCGGCCCTTCTTCCCACAGTTCCGGCCTCGGCAGACCCGTCAGCTCAAATCGCTGTTTGGCACCCATGCGACGCCACGCGGTGTTTTCGCCGCGACGCAGGAACATCGAGATGGGCGCCGCAATGGGGATCACCAGGACCAGCATGGCTGGATGCAGCACGTACGCGGCCCAGCCGAGAATGATGACTGCCATCAACAGGACGACGCGCGCAAGCGTGGCTGCCCGTTTGGAGTCTTTGACCTGCGGCGCATCCAGCCACGCCTGCAGGGCGTTGGTCGCATTTTTGCGCCGCGTCTCCTGGTCTTCCGGTTCCGCGTTGGGCTCCTTGCTGGCGCCGACCAGAGCATTCAGCTCGTCTTCCAGCGCGCGTTTGCGTTCGATGAGCGTGCCTAGACGCACCGCGTCCTGCGGATTCATGTCGAGGGTGCTGGCGGTCTGAGATGCCCCCATGTCCGACTCGATGCACGCGACTTCGAGTTCTGCGATGCGCTCGGCAAGCGATGCCAGTTTTTGATTGGCGGCGACTACTTGCGCGAGCTTGTCGCGCGCCTGTGCGGCCGGGTCCGGCATGGCTTTCAGGTCCGCATCATCAGATGACACGACGCGTAGCTTCGGTGGGTCGCTGCTGCTCATTTGACGCGGGCTCTCGGTTGCAGTTGAGATCCGACAGGCAATTCAATCAGGTGAATGGTCAGACTAATGGATGACGCCGTTGTTCGCGCCATGGCGCGCTGGCCCAACGTACCGCATGTGTACGGCTGGTTGTCGTTAGATCGGCGCGGTCAGTGGCGATTACAAGGGGGCACGATTGGTAACGTCCAATTGCGCGATTTTATCTCCAGAAACTATTTTGCCGTGGGCGACGGGTCGTATGCGTTTCAAAACGGGCCGCAACGAGTGTTTGTAGCGCTCGAGTACGCGCCATGGGTGACGGGCCTGGATGGCGCCAGTGTCATGCGCTTTCACACCGGCGTGCCAGTGGCACAGATGTCAGCCGCGTGGATGGACGAGCTCGGCAACCTGCTGTTGATGACAGAGCAGGGACTCGCGTTATTGGACGACCGCGACCTGGACGCGTTTACCGACCACATGTGTGATGCGGCCGGCAAGCGCCTGGACGAAGATCAACAGGCAGCCGCGGTCGAAGCATTGCTGGAGGGCACCGATCCGGGCGCCACCATTCAATTTGCGCAATCCCGGATACCGCTTGCGCCCATTCGCGCGGGCGAGGTCGCCGCGCGCTTTGGTCTGGTAAGAGAGCCGAAAGAGCCTTGAACTGTCAGGTGCCAGTGAACGCGGGTTTGCGTTTTTCCATGAATGCCCGTCGGCCTTCGATGTAGTCATTACTTTCGAAACACGCTTGCACCATCGCATCACACTTTGCGAGGTCGCGTGCGTCCGGGTCCTTCAGCAGCTGACCCGTGATGAACTTCATTGCAGCGATGGTCAGCGGCGCATTGCTGGCGACGCGGTCCGCGTAAGCAGTGACCGTGCTCTCCAACTCTTCCTCCGGCACAACCTGATCAACCAGCCTGCGCGCATAGGCTTCGTCGGTATTCAACTGTCGCGCTGAATAACAGATGTCGCGCGTCGCGCCCGGGCCGAGCACGTTGACCAGACGACGCAGGCTGTCCAGCCCGTAGCCTAGAGCCAATTTGGCCGCGGGTAGCGCAAAACGGGATTTATCCGAACAGATGCGCACGTCGCAACACAATGCCAGGTTGAGCCCGCCGCCGATGCAATATCCGTTGATCATCGCGACCGTGGGTTTGGGGAATGCTTCGATGCGGTCGTACACACTTTTTGTGCGCTGGTTATAGGAAGCGACCGCTTCTTTTGAGGCGCGCTCGCTCTCGAACTTGGAGATATCCGCACCGGACACAAACGCTTTGCCGCCCGCGCCGGTCAACACCAGTATGCGGATGTCAGGATCCGCTTCGAACCGGTCCAGCGCGGCATCAACGGCTTCCCACATTTCCAGGGATACGGCGTTCAGTTTGGCAGGATTGTTGAAGGTGATCGTGCCAACGCCGCCACGCTGGTCCACCAGAATCTTGTCGGTCATCTAGAGAGTTCCTGAGAGTGGGGCGTCTCGCGTTGCCATGAGGCCGCCCGCGCATGGATTGTCGCGCCGCATCATAATGTTGCACTCAAGCTGACGCCAACTGACAGGACAACAAAACAATGGCCCGAGTCGACTACGTAGTGCCGGAACACGCGAGCGAACGCACGCGGGATATGCTGAATAAAAATGGCAACAAGAATATTTTCCGCATGTTGGGACATTCGGAATCGCACCTCGTCAACTATTGCCGGCTGGGGGCTACGATTCGCCACCGTGGCGAGTTGGATCCGGTGTTACGAGAGCTGGCGATAACCCGGGCCGGTATTCTGTGCGAGGCCGACTATGAGGTGATTGCGCATAAACGCATTGGGGAAGGTGTTGGCGTCCGCCCGGCTCAGAACGCCGCGCTCGAGAATTGGCAGGCGAGCGATGAGTTCTCGCCGCTGGAACAGGCTGTATTGCGCTTTACCGACGAAGTCGTTGGCAAAAACCGCGTCAGTGACGCGGTTTTTGACGCTCTGCGCGACCAGTTGACCCGTGGCGCGCTGGTCGAACTGCACATTGCGGTTGGCTACTACATCATGACGTCGAAATTTTTGACGACGTTTGGCATCGACCTGGAAGCGTAATAGAACCTAAACAACCTGCTGGTCGCGCAGTGCGGCGATCTGTGCCTCGTTGTAGCCGAGTGAAGTCAGTACTTCGTCGGTATGTTCGCCGCGTTCCGGTGGTGCCACCTCGAAGTGGCTGGGCGTGCGCTCCAGTTTGACGGGTTGTGAGACCAGGTTGATTTCGCCCATCACGGCGGAATTGACGGGCTGTGACATGCGGAGGTGTTTGACCTGTGGGTTGTCGAAGGCCGCCCCGATGTCGTTGATCTCGCCGCAAGGGCAGCCGGCGTCGATCAATACCTGTATCAGGTTGTCGCTAGAGTAGGTGCGGGTCTTTTCGTTGATCGCTTCGTTCAGCGCGTCGCGGTTCGCAGAGCGCGCCTCGCCGGTTGCGTAGTCAGGGTGATCCAGCCACGCCTCGCCGCCGACTGCTCGCGCGAAGCGCTCCCACGTCGTTTGACCGGCGACGGCAATGTTGATGAAGCCGTCACTGGTCTCGAATACACCGGTGGGGATGCTGGTCGGATGGTTGTTGCCCGCCTGCTGCGGAACATCACCGTCCACCGTATAACGTGCGCCCTGGAAATCCAGCATAAACAGCTGTGCCTGAAGCAGCGACGTGTGCACCCACTGACCAACCCCTGAACGCTCGCGTTCAAACAGCGCCACCATGATCCCGTGTGCGCAGAACAGGCCAGCCGTCAGGTCGGCGATGGGAATACCGACACGCACGGGACCTTGCCCGGGTAATCCGGTGATCGACATCAGCCCGCCCATGCCTTGCGCGATCTGATCAAAACCTGGCCGCTTGGCGTACGGGCCATCCTGGCCAAAGCCGGAAATGGAGCCGAGGATGATACGGGGGTTGATGGCTTTCAGCGACTCGTAGTCAATGCCGAGCCGCGACTTGACGTCCGGTCGGTAGTTCTCAACCACCACGTCGGCGTCCGCAACCAGCTTCTTGAAGATCTCCAGACCCTTGGCGTCTTTCAGGTTCAGCGTGATGCTGCGCTTGTTGCGATGCAGATTCTGGAAGTCCGCGGTGTGGCGTTTCGCGCCCAACGCCCCGTCAGCCTCGATGCTCTCCGGCAGCTCCACCTTTATGACATCGGCGCCCCAGTCGGCCAACTGCCGCACGCAGGTGGGACCTGAGCGCACCCGTGTGAGATCCAGGACCTTGACGTTGGTGAGAGCACTGGAAGCAGGTTGGAAAGGCATTCGGAGTTCCTTGATGAGATCTTCGTGGTCAGAAGGCGGCGCATGTTAGCGGTATGCCGCGGGCAGTTCTACTTGAGCGAAAAGCCCTGGCTCTCAATGAAAGCACGAAAGTCGTCACGCTCCGGCAACGATAGCTGTCGCGCGATCTGCTCGGCCCATGTACATTTTTCGGCTACACCGTAGCGGTCCGTATGCCGTTGTTTGCCTGCACCGATCGGATCAACCTCGTGGCGTCGGTCGCCGTAGTCGGTCACATCAGCGACCATGTTCGAATCGTCGTAACGGTCGCGATGGACAACCACCGATTGCGGCAGCCGCATGGACGGTTTGCCTTCCCAGGTTGGGTACCCGACCGCCAGGCCGGCGATGGGGAACACGCCATCTGGCAAACCCAGCAGTGTCGCCAGGCGTGCGGCGTGATTGCGCACGTAGCTGACCGGCACACAAGCGAGCCCCGCCGCCTCGGCGCCCAGCACAAACGACTGTAACGCGACGGTGCCATCAACTACAGCGTTGAAAAAGCTGTCCAGGTTGTCGTTGGCGTGCACGTACCCCTGTTCGAGACACAGGGTACGATTGCGGCGAATGTCGCCCAGGAACACGAGAAAGCGACTGGCCTCCACGATAAAGGGCATAGTGCCGATCCACTCGGCAATCTGCGCGCGCTTTTCCGCGTCATCCACGACCACGATGCCGTATTGCTGCAGCTCCGACTTACTGGGGGCGGATTGCGCACATGCCAGCAACTGGGTCAGCAGTGCCTCGGAAATGGGCTTGTCTTCGAACTGCCGGATGGTGCGGCGGTTCAGGATGCGCGCCACGCCGTCCGTGAGTGCGAGTGCAGCGGCTTCATCATCCGCCGCGACGCCGTAACGTTGCTGGTGTAACTCGGCAAAAGACTTGGACGACATCGCTTCGCAGCCATTTAAGAGGGTTGGGGTTGCGTACAATATCGTGCTCATCAGCAATTTGCTTGGTCTTGCACTGTTTGGCTCTTGGGAGATGTCTGCATGGCGCCGTTAGAGGGGATTCGGGTCGTTGAGTTATGTCAGATTGCGGCAGGGCCGTTCTGCGGGATGTTGTTGGCGGACATGGGTGCTGACGTCATCAAGGTAGAGAGTCCGGGGACTGGTGACGGCATGCGTCAGTGGCCGCCGATAACGGACGGCTACAGCGAGAACTTTGCTTCAGTGAATCGCAATAAGCGCTCCGTGGAACTCAATCTCAAGGATCCCGACGACGTCGCGAGGGCGCGCGCACTGGTCAGGACCGCAGATGTGGTGATCGAGAACTTCCGCCCGGGCGTGTTGGACCGGCTGGGCCTTGGTTACGCCGATCTGAAGCAGGTCCAGCCGAAGCTCGTGTTTTGTTCCGTCTCTGCGTACGGGCAGACCGGCCCGCGCTCCCGCCAGGGTGGATTTGACCTGACGATGCAGGCAATGGCGGGGGTCATGAGCGTGACGGGTGAACCGGACGCGCCGCCGGTCAAATGTGGTGTGCCCATCTCTGATTTTGCGGCGGGCTTGTATGCGGCTTATGCCGTAACGGCGGCCCTCCGGGACGTTGAACGACACGGTCGCGGGGTGCAGATCGACATCCCGATGTTAGGCGCAACGCTTGGCATCGCGGCTCTGCAAACCAGCGAGTTTTTTGGCAACGAAAAGAACCCGCGGCCGCTGGGCTCCGCCCATCCACGTAACGCGCCCTACCAGGCGTTTCGCTGCTCTGATGGGTACTTCGCGATGGCGGCCGGCAATGACAAATTGTGGGCGTCGGTTTGTGACGTAGTCGAACGACCGGAGTTGTCTAAGGACACAAGATTTTTGTCTACGGCCGATCGGGCCGCTAATCAGGTTGAATTGAAGGACATCCTGGAGGAGGTCTTCGTGCAGTCGAGTGCCGAAGAGTGGCTTGCCAGGTTTAACGAGGCAGGTGTGCCGTGTGCCCCGATCAATCAATACTCCGACGCGCTGGCCGACCCGCAGGTGCAACACATGGGGTTGGTACAGCCATTGACGCTGCCGAATGGTGCGCAAACGCGGACCGTGGTGTCGCCGATCCTGATGGATGGCGCCAGCGCTGGTGTGCGCCTGCCGCCCCCCAAGCTGGGCGAACACAACGACGAGGTGTTCGCGGAATTGGGAGCGACGTCCGCATCTTGATGCTGATGGGTGTGATGTTGACGGGCCTGATGGGCGCGTGCACACATTATGGTTGGCCGCTGTCCGCTCGTGCGCGGTCTGCGCGAATACTGTCTCGGGCCCTCGCGTTGCTGGCCGCGCTGGTTACCGTCCCCGCAATGGCTGATGAAGCGCTGGACGACTCATTACGCGCGCTGATCAAAAAGCACAACCTGAGCGGCAAAGCTGCGTTCTCCGAGTCGCACCCGGCGTTAAAAGATCCGTCCGTACTGCTTGGCCGCGAGCTGTTCTTCTCCAAAGTGCTGAGCGGCGACAATGATGCAGCCTGCGCCAGTTGCCATCACCCGTTCATGGCGGGAGGGGACGCTTTGTCACTGGCCGTGGGGGTTGCGGCCAACGAGCCGGATCGCCTGGGCCTTGGCCGTACATTCGACTGGCAATCCCGCGGCGCCAAAGATCCACACGCCGCGGCTGGGCCCAATGTGCCACGCAACAGCCCGACCATCATCAATGTAGGCCTGTACCAAAAGACCGTGTTTCACGACGGACGGTTGGAGCAGCGTCGTTTTGGTTCGATCCGCTCGCCTGAGAGTGTGCGTGACCAGGGTCGCGACCTGATGGCGGTGCAGGCGCGTCTTCCAGTCGTCGCGGAAGACGAAATGCAGGGTTACCGACTGCTACGTTTTGCGACGCCCGACCGCGTGCGCGACACCCTGGTAGAGAGGCTTCGCGAAGACTGGCCGGAGCGCTTCGCGCACGCATTTGGTGATGCCAAAGCGGGGCCCGAGTCGGTGACTTACGAGCGCATCGAACTCGCGCTGTCGGACTATCAGCGTTCATTTGTGTTGATAGACAACCCTTGGTTCAACTATGTCGCAGGCGACCGCGAAGCGATCGGCGTCTCGGCAAAACGTGGCGCGCGCGACTTCCTGTCGTCGAAGTCTGAAGGTGGCCTGGGCTGCGCGGCCTGTCACCAGGGCGATTTTTTTACTGACGAGAAATTCCACGCCGCGGGCTTCCCACAGATTGGGCGCGGCATCAAACGCCCGGCGGCGGGTTACGGCAATGAAACGCAAAGAGATGGCACCGACGGTGGCCGTTGGGAAGTCACCCGGCGAAGCCGCGATCGCTACGCTTTCAGAACGCCGAGTCTGTTAAACGTCACCACAACGGCGCCGTACGCCCACGCGGGCACCCACGCGACCCTGGAAGACCTGATCGCATACCACCTCGACCCACCGACGGGTGCGGCCGCATTCGACTTTTCGCTGCAGCACCTGCCGCAGTTCAAAAACCGCACCATCAACTATCCAAAAGCCCGCGCCGAAACGGCCGCGGCAGTTGCGGCATGGCGTACAACGGGCATCACCCCGCAAGCGCTGTCACCCGAGCGCATGCGCGACCTGGTGGCGTTTCTGCAGACGCTCACCGACCCATGCATCACCTCGCGACCGTGCATGGAACCATGGATGCCGGACGCAGGCGCGGTAGTGGAAGGACGCCTGGACGCGATCATTGACCCGCAACAACTGGTTGCCCGTTAGCGCTGCCAGACTTGTCCACGCTGTTGCGTGGACGCCGCGCATTTCTGTAAATCAGGATAAATCTGCAACGCGTACGGCTTGAGTCTGTTACTGCCTGTATCTCCTGCGAATTACGTGTCGTGAAGCGTATCGTCGATGTGAGGTGCGCTCCTCGTGCTAGACAGTGTTGCCCGCGACGATCTCCGGCAGTTTCAATCGCTGAATCTTGCCCGAAGGACCTTTGGGCAAATCGTCAAGGAAATGGATGCGGCTGGGTGCCTTGAACGGGCCAACGTGGTGGCGACAGTGTTCAATCAGTTCGGATTCGCCTGCGGAGAAGCCGTCGCGTAGGCGGACGCAGGCCTGGACGTCCTGCCCGTAATTGTCGTCGTCGACCCCGATGGCAGCGGCTTCCAGGACGGCTTCGTGCAGGTACAGCGCGTCGTCGATCTCGCGTGGGGCGATGTTTTCGCCGCCTTTGATGATGAGTTCCTTGGAGCGGCCGGTGATGAAGAAATAGCCGTCCTCGTCGCGGAAACCGAGGTCACCTGTACAGAACCACCCATCGGCGTTAAATGCCGAGGCGCTGGCGTCCGGGTTCTTGTAGTAGCCGGACAGCACGTTGTTCCCCTTGATCAGCAGTTCGCCGACCTGGTTGTCTGGGAGTTCGGTGCCGCGTTCGTCGGCGATCACTACCTCATTGCCAAAGGCAATGCCTGGCGAGCCCGACTTGCGCGTGCCCGGTGGCATGGGGTTCGACAGTATGGGTGCGCACGTCTCCGTGAGTCCCATGGTCTCGATCATCGGGATGCCGAAGACCTCCTCAAACTCCTGCTGCACGGATGCGGGCAGAGGCGCTGAGGCAGAGCGGCCGAACCGCAGTTGTTTGAGCTCCGGAGCGTTGCGGAAGTCGATGCCTTCGTTGTCCGCCCGGTCAAGCATGTATTTGATGATGGTCGGCACCACACTCATCCATGTGCATTGATGTGTCATCACCAGTCCCCAGAGTTCAGTCGCGCTGAACTTGCGTGGCATCACCACCGCGCCGCCCGACACCAGCGGTCCCATGACCGTCACCATCTCGCCATTGATGTGATAGAGCGGCAGCACGCACAAAGCGCGGTCGTAGCTGGTCAGTTCGTGTGCGAGGGCGGTGTTGTGTCCGCCAGCGAGCACCGCGCGATGGCTCAGGCGCGCGCCTTTTGGCAAGCCCGTCGTGCCGGAGGTATACAACAGTAAGGCGTCATCTTCGGCGTCAGCCGCGCCTTCGATGCCCAACTCCGTGATGTCGTCCCACGCCGGTCCGGAGTCTTCGTCTGTCGCAATGACGCGCAGCGGCCGCGGGCAGCCCTGGATGGCGTCAGCGAACTTTTCGCGGTAGCGGGCCGAGCAGAACAACACGTTGGCATCACAATGCTCGAGGATGTATTGGACCTGCGGCACGCCGGCCACCGCGTTAAGCGGGACCGTGACCATGCCTGCGTACATCGTTCCAAGGAACAACGACGTGGTCCAGTAGCCGTTGTCGAGCAGGAATGCGGCCTTGTCTGCAGGTTCCAGTCCCAGCCCGCGCAGCTTTCGTTCGACCAGGCGGCACTGCTGGCGTAGTTCCGCAGATGACAGCGATTGTCCGGATTCCGGTGCTACCAGGAATGGGCTCGCAGGAGCCTCGGCCGCGCGCGCATCAATCTGCGCACGCACGTTAGTTGCTCTCATGTTTCAAGACGCCTTGTCTGTCCGCGGCGCGACCGCCCCGGAATCCCGATCAGCCGGCCTCGCTCAAGCGTCAGGCCGCAGGTTGTACTTGTCCCAATATGCGCCGAACAGCGCGTCTTCCGTGGGCTTGTCTTCCGGGATTGTCGTCGATAGATGGGTCACGTTGATGAAGTGTTTGTAGTTCAGGTTTTCGGTGATGCTGTTACCGGCCCAGGAACCACAACCCATGCTCAGGGTGAAATTAAGGCCATTGTCGAAACTGCCGCCGTTGCCAAACGTATGCGCCTGGTTCACCAGCACGCGAACGACGTTCAGTTCCTGGGCAAGCTGCTGCGCCCGCCCGTGGTCGTGGGTGTGAATACCGCATGAGTGCCCCATGCCTTCGTGGTCCAACACTTCCTGCACCTTGGCTTTTGCCGCCGCGAAGTCGGCCACCTTGTATACGGTAAGCACCAACGACAGTTTCTCACCGGATAGTGGATAGTCATGCCCGACACCGTCGTCCTCAACCATGAAGAACCTGGCATCTTGTGCCTCGGCAGGCAGACCCACGCGTTCGGCAAATACGTCAGCATCTTTGGCGATCAGGTCGCGGCTGAGGCTGCCGTTGGGCCACAACGCCCCCAGAACCCGTGCCTTGGCTTGAGCGTCGCAGCGGAAACCGCCGGCGCGTTTGAGTGCCGCCATTGCATCTTCGTAAATGCTCTCCGGAATGATGACGGAGTTCTCGGAGGAGCAGGACGTGGCGTTGTCGAAGGTTTTGGACGCGCAGATCTTGGTAGCCGCATCGTCCAGATCAGCGCTCTCGTCGATGATGACGGGCACATTACCAGCACCGACGCCGATTGCCGGAGTACCACTTGAATAGGCCCGGCGCACATTGTTCTGCGAGCCGGTTACCACCACAAGGTCCACTGCTTCCATCAACGCTTGTGTGGACGCCTTGCTGACCGGCTGCGGCAGAACCTGAATCAGGTCAACGGGCAGTCCAATCTGGTCAAGTGCAGCCCGCATCAAATCAACCGTGCGGCAGGTGGTTGCGTAACCACTGGGTGACGCGGCTACAACCACCGCATTGCGGCCTTTCAGTGCCATCATCGTCTTGTTGACTGGCGTGGCGGCCGGATTGGTTGAAGGTGTGACCGCCGCGACAACGCCGACCGGCTTGGCGTATTTGACCAGACCTTTCTCGGGCAGGTCCTCGATCACGCCTACGGTCCGTACCCGCATCAGGTCGCGGAGCGTCCCGAAGGTCTTGCGCTGATTCTTGATGATTTTATCCGGCACATTACCGAGGCCGGTGTCTTCCACGGCGAGTTCAGCGAGTGCGCGGGCATTTTCCGGGTCATATACGGCCCAGGCGATAGCGGTTACCGCTTCGTCAACTCGCTCCTGCGAGGCGTTAGCCAGTGCAGCCATGGCGGCGCGGCCTCTGGCAACCAAAGCGGCGGCGCTGGCGGCTGCGGCAGTTTGTTCGTTGGAATCCGAAACAGCGGCGGGAGTACTCATGGGCGGTCCATCCGGAGAAGTAGTGCTGGTGACGTCAGAGCCACATAAGGAGTCGTACTCGTGGCATCAGAGCCACAAATTGCAGGCAGTTGCGAAGCGTAACCGATGTCCGGTAGGTGGACTAGCAGCCAATACCAGCCTGAACAAGGGGCCAGTGCAAATTGACTCGGTGCGGACCCTCATTTACGGTGTCCGGCTGCAGGACTGTCAGTGCCCGGATTGGGCATGAGTCAAAACTACAAAATTCTATCTACGTGAGGGGGAAGTTCGTGGCGAAGCTTCTCGAAATCGAGAACCTGCGCACGCAGTTTTACACATCCAGCGGCGTTGTGGCCGCGGTCGACGGCGTCACTTACGACGTCGAAGAGGGTGAGACGGTTGCGGTCGTTGGTGAGTCCGGGTCTGGCAAGTCAGTAAGTGCCTTATCGGTACTTCGTCTGATCCCGGACCCGCCCGGCAAGATTGTTGACGGCGAAATCCGGTTCCAGGGCCGGGACCTTTTGAAGCTGTCGGACGACGAGATTCGTCACGTACGCGGCAAAGAGATCTCCATGGTCTTCCAGGAGCCGATGACGTCGCTGAATCCGGTGTTGTCCATCGGTGTGCAGCTGACCGAGAACATGCAGCACCATCTGGGGCTTGGCAAGGCGGAGGCGGAGGCCAAAGCGATCAAGCTGCTGGAACTGGTTGGTATCTCCGAGCCCGGTCGGCGGCTTAAACAGTATCCTCACCATTTGAGTGGCGGGATGCGCCAACGCGTCATGATCGCGCTGGCACTGGCGTGTGACCCCAAGCTGATCATCGCTGACGAGCCGACCACTGCGCTGGACGTGACCATTCAGGCGCAGATTCTCGAGCTGATGAAGGACCTGACCAAACGCCTGGGCGTGGCGCTGATCGTCATTACGCACAACCTCGGTGTGGTCGCCCGTTACGCAGACCGCGTGAACGTGATGTACGCCGGCAAGCTGATTGAAAGTGGTACGGCGCAACAGATCTACCACGAGCCGAAGCATCCTTACACGTTGGGTTTGCTTGCATCCGTGCCGCGTATGGACCAGCCGCGCGGCCAGAAGTTGTTGCCGATTGACGGACAGCCGCCCGACCTGACGCGATTGGACGAAGGTTGCGCATTCAGGCCGCGTTGCCCGTTCGCACAAAGCGAGTGCGCACGCTCGTATCCGCCACTGGAACCGGTTGGCGACGGAGCGCATCTGTCAGCTTGTTTCCGCAAGACTGAGTTGGACGAACTCAACGAAATGAGGCAATCCGCATGAGCGCGACTGCAGAAGCAACCACGGCGTCGGCAAACGAGCCCGGTGAGATCCTGGTTGAGGTCAAGAACCTCAAGAAATATTTCCCGGTGCTGGACGGGCTGTTCATCAAACGCGAAGTTGCCCAGGTCAAAGCGGTCGATGACGTCAGCTTTACGATTCGCAAGGGTGAAACGCTCGGCCTGGTTGGCGAGTCGGGTTGTGGCAAGACGACTATTGGCCGTTGCATCCTGCAGCTTGAGAAGGCAACCGCCGGTTCCATCATGTTTGATGGTACCGACCTGACCAAACTCAGCAGTGAAGAACTGATTCCATTCCGGCAGCGTATTCAGGTCATCTTCCAGGATCCGTACAGTTCGCTGAACCCGCGTATGACGATTGGCGCGATTATTTCCGAGCCGATGAAGGTGCATAACATTCTGCCCAGCGAAGAGGCGCGCAAGCAGCGCGTGCGCGAGCTGTTGCATCGCTGCGGACTCAATCCCAAGTTCTACGATCGTTATCCGCATGAAATGTCCGGCGGACAGCGCCAGCGTGTCGGTATTGCCCGTGCACTGGCGATGAACCCGGAGTTCATCATCTGTGATGAGGCCGTGTCCGCCCTCGATGTGTCGATTCAGGCGCAGGTCATCAACCTGTTGGAAGACCTGCGTGAAGAGTTCGGTCTGACCTACCTGTTCATCGCGCATGACCTGAGCGTCGTGCGTCACATCAGCCACCGCGTTGCGGTGATGTATCTCGGCAAGATGGTAGAGTTCGCGGACGGCGACGAGCTGTTCGACTATCCGACCCATCCGTACACACGCGCGCTGCTGAACGCCGTACCGGTGCCAGACCCGGCCATCGAAGCGGAACGTGAGCACCAGATCATCAAGGGCGAAATTCCGAGCCCGATCAATCCGCCGAGTGGGTGTGTGTTCCATCCGCGTTGCACGCTGGCCGTGGATAGCTGCAACAAAGCTGTGCCCCAGCTGCGAGATGTACGCCCGGAACACTGGGCCGCCTGCAGCGAAGTCTAAGGTCAGGCGCAAGCTCGGGCTTGGCCCGGGTGCGCGCATTGCAACGACCCGCTTTCGGACTAAGGTGCCACGGTAAACCGCGCGCGTCGCTGCCATACGCGCCCGGGATTAGCCGTGGGTCGCGCCGGCTCACGGTCAGTGATTTCGAGGAGTTTGCTGATGGCGCGTTCGGGCGTTGCTGTGAGAGCCTTTTTGAGCGCCGGCGTGCTGGCGTTAGCTTCGCAGGTGGGTGCTCAGGCGCCAAAACAAGGCGGCGTTCTTAACTTTGTCGTTGGCAGCAAGATTCCGTCTTTTGACCTACACCGTGAAACGACATTTGGGGTAATGCATCCCATCCGTCCTTTCTATAGCACGCTTATTCGTGTCAATCCCGAAAATCCCGGCAACTCGTCAGAGTTTGTTTGTGATGTCTGCGAGGGTGTCGTACCACAGCCGACAGAGAACGGCACGGTGTACACCTTCAAGCTGAAACGCGGGGTCAAATTCCATGATGGAACGGAGATGACCTCCGCTGACGTGAAGGCGTCGATGGACAAAATCATCTTCCCGCCCGAGGGTGTGCGTAGCGCCAGGCGATCGTTCTTCCGCATGGTTGAGAGCGTGGACGCCCCGGACAACTATACGGTCGTGTTTCGGCTGAAGTTTCCATCCGGAGCGTTTGTACCGGCGTTGGCAACACCGTTTAACGTGATCCTGTCAAAACAGGATCTCGACACACACGGCTACGACTGGCACAAGCGCAATATCAACGGTACCGGTGCCTTCGAGTTTGTGCGCCATCAGCCAGGTGCGTTTGTTGAAGGCAAACGTTTCGACGACTTTCACCGGGCTGGTTATCCATACCTCGACGGCTTCAAATCCATTTCCGCGCCCAAAATGGCCGTACGGATCCAGGCCATACGCGGCAA
>CEUN01049223.1_pt1 | contig 22578 bp, 30 predicted proteins | sample 361501 | NCBI WGS metagenome assembly CEUN01 (sample SAMEA2622801, study PRJEB7988) | marine metagenome | biome: marine biome (ENVO:00000447); feature: marine epipelagic mixed layer (ENVO:xxxxxxxxx); material: "saline water (ENVO:00002010), including plankton (ENVO:xxxxxxxx)" | depth 120 m | reverse complement strand
CTTCCAACTGATTCTACAAACGGAGTAGACTTCAGAATAATCAAAACAAGTAAAGGCGGATACGCAGATTACTCAACATCTACATGGTCAAGAAAATCAAGACCTTTAACTGAAGATGAGAATAAAGCGATTGAAACTAACGGTCTATTTGACTTGAATGGTTTCCTTCCTAAAAAGCCATCAGAAGTTGATGTAAAAGTAATCAAAGAAATGTTTGAGGCATCAGTTGATGGTGAAGCATATGATCAAGACAAATTTGGTCAATACTTCAGACCAGCAGGTGTTAGTGCAAGAACAGGTGATCCAGTAACTCCGAAAGCAGAAACTCCTGCTCCAGAAGTGAAGTCAACACCAGTTGCTGAAACTAAAACTCAAGAGACGCCTGCGGCTACAACAACTGATAATAAATCAGGAAGTAAGGCTGAAGACATCTTGGCGATGATTAGAGCAAGACAACAAAAGTAAAGCACATTGGGGGTCCTGCTTAAACAGGATCCCCTAACAAAGGGAAAATAAAATGGTAAAGGCATTCGACGTAAGCAAATTTAGAAAGACACTAACAAAGTCCATTACTGGTATGAGTTCTGGATTTCATGATCCAACAGATTGGATTTCAACAGGAAATTATGCACTCAACTATCTAGTGAGTGGAGACTTCAATAAAGGTATACCTCTAGGCAAAGTGACTGTGTTTGCAGGAGAGTCTGGTTCAGGTAAATCTTATATCTGTGCAGGTAACATTGTAAAAGCGGCACAGGATCAAGGTATATTTGTTGTACTGATAGATTCTGAAAACGCATTAGATGAGGGATGGTTACACGCATTGGGCGTAGACACAGATGAGAAAAAATTATTAAAACTTAATATGTCAATGATTGATGATGTTGCAAAAACTGTATCAACATTTATGGCAGATTATAGAGCAATGAGCGAAGACGATAGACCGAAAGTGTTATTTGTAATAGATTCTTTAGGTATGTTGTTGACTCCAACAGACGTTGATCAGTTTGGAAAAGGTGATATGAAAGGTGACATGGGTAGAAAACCTAAGGCACTTACGGCACTTGTAAGAAACTGTGTGAATATGTTTGGTAGTCACAACGTAGGACTTGTTGCAACAAACCATACATACGCATCGCAAGATATGTTCGATCCAGATGATAAGATATCAGGTGGACAAGGATTTATCTATGCATCAAGTATTGTGGTTGCTATGCGTAAATTAAAATTAAAAGAAGATGAAGATGGCAATAAAACAACTGATGTAAAAGGTATAAGAGCGGCTTGTAAAGTTATGAAGACAAGATTCAACAAACCTTTTGAAGGTGTGCAGGTTAAGATTCCATATGAAACTGGAATGAATCCTTATAGTGGACTTGTAGACTTGTTTGAGAAAAAAGGCATCTTAAGTAAAGACGGTAACAGACTTAAATATGTTGATTCCAAAAAAACGGAATTCAAAGAATATAGAAGAGTTTGGGAACAAGGCGGCGAATTACTAGATAATATAATGAAAGACTTTAGTAATTTAGAGCCTGTTGAAGTACAAGAAACTACTACAGAAGAGGAGTAAGATGTTATCAGGATCACAAATTGTAGAACTTTGGAACTTTTTCAAAGAATACATGGATCGTAAACAACCGATGGATTTGATTGCAGAAAAGTTTGTAGACTTACTTGCTGACCACGGCGTCGAAGATGATGATTTAAAAGATGCCTTAGGTGCAGATGACGACTTGGATAAGGCAATACAATACTTTTTAGATATCGGTGACGAAGAAGAGGAATATTAATGGCTGGTTGGTATCAAAAAATAGCAAAAGATATCAGTGCAATTCCAGAGGCAATCAAACACTATGAGGCTGAATTAGAATCTGCAAAAGCAGAATGCAGGATTCGAGGCAACGTAGAAAAGGCATCTGCCAATATGCCAGGTATTGTAGAACAAAGATTCAATCAACTCCAAGAAATTGAAGCGATATTACAATATATGAATATCGAATTACGTAGATTAAGAAGCAAACACTTCAAAAAATATTTAGAAAATTATCAGAGAGCACTTTCTAGCAGAGACGTTGAAAAATACGTCGACGGTGAAGCAGACGTTGTTGATTATGAAAAAATTATCAACGAATTTGCACTTTTAAGAAACAAATGGTTGGGTATCACAAAAGGACTTGACCAAAAACAATGGCAAATTACAAACATTGTTAAATTAAGAGTTGCTGGAATGGAAGACGCTTCTATATAAGCACTACCCAAAAATACATCCAATAAATATTAAAAATGAATATTCCTACCTACGTAATAACCATGATTGGAGAAGGTCTGAGCGAAAATTTGGCTCAAGAATGTATTGAATCGGCAAAGAAATTTGGAATACAAGCAAAAATTTTTCCTGCTACGTGGGGAAAAGATATAGACAAGCATTTTGTAGAACAAGATTTAAAAATTTACAAAAAAGGTCAAAAAAAGAAAGATATAAATCCAGGTTTGAAAGGATGTCTGCTTTCACACTATAGATTATGGAAAAAATGTATCGAAAGTCAAGAACCAATGATGATATTTGAACACGACAATATAGTTTTACGAGACATACCCGAAAAATTATTGAATACGTTTGAAGATGTTTTACATTTAGACTTTGCGAGTAGACAGGTCACAGATTATGAAGACTTCACAGAAACTTACAATGGTGATGACGTAAAACAATGGTGTCCACAGATCCCGAGACTGTCAGGACACGAACTTTACAACAAAACACACATAAAAGGTTCTCATGCTTACATTATAAAACCACTAGGTGCAATAAAAATGGTTGATTGGGTTTGGAATGTTGGTGCTTTGAGTCCTGATTTAGCAATGAACAGCACAGCAATTGATTTGCGTTACACTTTGACTTCATTTTGTCGAATTAACCCTAGATATTGGATGGAAAGCAAGAAAAGAAGTAAAAACAGTTTTTGTAGACCAAAGAGATGGAGAGTAGATGGATAGATTAAAAGAAATATACATAGATGCCTTAAGTTCACATGATTGGAATTACGAATCACAATTAGACAGTAAGTTTGATGTGGGTATGGAGGAAAAAGAACGCCTAAGAGACATAATTGCCACGGCATATGAGATGGATAAAGACCCTGCAAAAATTTTCTATCAATATTGCCCAGAACATTTATATAGATGTTCAGCAGACTACGGTATAAGAACACCTTGGGAAGAATTAAAATTACATATGGATATTTTACAAGAAGAAAAACAAAAAGAATTAAGAAAGTACGTGAAATGACGTTTGACAAGTTACCTTTAGAAGGAGACCTACCAACAAATAAACAAAATATAATTTATTTTAGTTGCGATCCAAAATACTGGGCAGAATACGGACAATACTTGGCAAAGAGTACGTTGCATTTCAATCATCACCAGGTGCACGTACACGTTCACTTGATGTATGAACAAGATGAACACAATCCAAAGAATTATATTAGAGATCCAAGCATAACATACACATTTGAAAGACATCCTAAAGATTTTTATGATCAATTTAAATTAGATACAAAAAATTCTTTGTTTGGTCGTGGAATGGAGATATGTAACACTAGACAACATAGTGAATTCAAACAAAAAATTTATTGGTCAAGCAGAAGATTCATGATCATGGACAAATTATTTGATACCTACCAACACGTTTTACAATTAGACGCAGATGGATTGTGCAGAGTTACTTTTGCTGAACATCATTACAAACGTATTACTAAAACTCCTAGTGCCATGCGTAAACCTAAGGACCGTAACGTGTATATTGCAAGTTGCATTAGTCCTGGCATAGGTCAAGAAGGAGATAGGTTCAAGAGACATCTATCACAACAAATGACCTTAGCATTTCAAAGACCCATTTACTGGTTTGTAGATCAACACGTACTAAAACAAATTTTTGATAACTGGGACGGGACTCCAATTAACGAAATTCCTTATGCTTGGAACAGTTGGGGATTAAAATCCGGTGGTGAAATTTTTAGTACTGCAAAAGGCACGAAAAAATATGGTACAAGATACAAAAATTTAAAATACAACTGGTTCACAGACAGGCAAAAACTGAAGTTCCATAAAGATAAAAGGAAAAAACATGGAAAATCCTAAAGGTTACATAATTTATCTTCCTGAACATCCATATTCAGCCCAATGGGCCGGTGAAGCACTTGCATCTGGACGAGCCCTTGGTTGGAATCTTGAATTGTACCCAGGAATTGATGGTCGTAAAACAAATATTGCAGAACACAATTTAAAATTTTGTACACACAGCAAAAAAAGTAGGAGATTAATTGAAAGACCGGGCACACTAGGTTGTTTTTTAAGTCAATACACGTTATGGCGTAAATGTTTAAAGCAACAAAAACCTATCTGTATATTTGAACATGATGTTTTATTTAAAAAAGAATTTTCAGTGCAGGACGAGTTTTCAGACGTACTAAAATTTGAAGGATTTATCCCTGCAAAGAAAAATGCTATTGGACAATGGTGGGAAGGCGCAAGAGCATATATTTTGAAACCAGCAGGTGCAGAAAAACTCATACAATGGGTAAAACGCAATGGTGCAATTCCGGCTGACTGGGCGTTAAATGAATCTATTGTCAATGTAAAGTTTGATAAGGGGAATAAAGTAACATTTTCTAAGAAAGAATTTAGTTTTACTAATCAATTAAAATGAAAAAATTAATATTTCAAGTAAGTGTAGGTAAGCCAAGCAAGTTGTATCAAACTTGTATAGATAGTGTTGCTAGATATTGTGAAAAATATGGCATCACTCACAAGGTATTGTATGAACCAAAACTAAAAATTGTTCCGGACCCAAATAGGAACGGACGAAGTAAGGAAGCAATCTCAAGATTAGGTTATATGCCTATCTACGAAAAAGAAAATGCATTCGAATACTTTGGTGAGTACGACCAAGTCGCAATAGTAGACAGTGACATATACATTAAACCGAATGCTCCTGATATCTTTTTAGATTTACCACAGCAATATGACTTCGGTGGAGTTCTTGAACGTGATTTACCTCTAAACAAAAAATATCAGAACAAAATTAGGAAATATTCACAAAGTGCGTTTACTAATTTGAAAGATGTTGACTGGAAATGGAATACTTTGGGTGCTGAATTTTACAATATGGGACTTATGGTGATGAATAAATCATTTGCAAAATATCTTAAAGGACAAACACCTAAGGAATTTATCACAAGACCTGAATTCAAAGACTTTGTTGATGGAATGGGGTTTTACAAGTGGAGCACTGATCAAATGTTGTTGAATTGGTTTGTAAAAAAAGAAAAATTACAATGCAAAAACATGAGTTGGAAATGGAACGCCTTGTACACTGCGGTAGACAAGAATAGAATGCATGAGAGTTACTTTATACATTTCTTTTTAAGAGATAAACTGCCTGCAAAAGGTGAAAATATAGAAGAACTGCTAAAAAAATTAATATGAAACACATAGTAGCAAGAGCATTCAGCACCGTAAGGACTAATTTTATTTTCGGAGCACCAGGACTTGGTGACAGAATACACCACATACTATTTGCCTACAATTATAGTGTAATGGAGGACACTCCTGTTACGTTGCACCTCACAAAACATCAATGGAATAGACAAAAACCTTCAAGTTGGCCCGAAATATTATCATTGTTTCCAGGTAACAGAGTAAAAGTTATTCCGCATTTAGAATATGAACCTAAAAATAATCTTAATTTTTTAGAATATGTTAAGAGCCTTGGATACGGCAATGCAGAGCAACACATATACAAAGATCATCCACAAAGATATGAGCCAAAAGCAGGAATAGACCTAACAAAATATTTAAAAATATTTCCACAGATAAAAGCAGAGGATTGTTCAGCAGATTTAGATTTGCCTAAAAATTTTATCACCGTGCAATTTGATTCTACATCTAAAAGTAGAATGATGAAGTCTAAAAATCGAAAAGACATACTAGAAAAATACAAAAACTACGAAAAAATACTTGTAGGCGGTGAATCGAAAAACAATTTATTGAAAAATAGTTTGAAGCATATTGCCTATGCAATGTCTAAAGCAAAACATCATGTGGGTGTAGACAGCGGATTTTTCCATATGTCTCAAGTGTATTTTTCTCCAAAAAATATTCACATATATACAACAAGACATCCAAAAAAATGGAGTCATCATATGCAAAGAGCCAGAGATAATGGCATTTTTATTAATGGGAGAGACAAAAAGTTATGATGGGTAAACAACGTAATTCAGATGCGCCAAATATTTTGCATCTAATTAAAAAAGACAGCATAGGTGCGGAGATTGGTGTTTGGTTTGCGAACACATCAGAAGAATTTGTAAAAAAAGGTGTAAAAGAATTGCATTTGGTTGACCCATATTCTATAGAACCTTTCAAAGAAAATAGTGAAATGACATACAACGCATGGTTAAGCAAATATAACAAACTTTTGAAAATAAAAGGTAAAAACTACATGGACATTGAAGAAAAGTTAGTCCAATATTACAATAATGTGTATGAAACAGTTGTAAAAAAATTTAAAAATAATAATTCTGTAAAAATATTCAGGACTACTTCACACTCTTGGTTTGATAGTGTTCAAGATAATTATTTCGATTGGATCTATATAGACGGTGATCACTCGTATGAAGGTTGCTATCAAGATTTAATGAAAGCACGGGCAAAAGTTAAAAAAGGTGGCTTAATTTTAGGAGATGATTTTAAATGGCCTAATAGCAAATGGAGTAAACCAGGAGTAACAAAGGCAGTTAAACAATTTGTTGAAGAAAATGATTACACGAAATCTTTTTTTAGACATGGTATGACACAATTTGAAATTAAATTATAAAAATGCTGAAAGAACTATTACAAAAATACAAATGTGACAAATCTTCAAAACATTCATATGAATTATGTTATGAGAAACATTTTTTACCAGTAAAAAATGAGCCTATTAATATTTTAGAAATAGGAATTTTCAAGGGTGAAAGCATGAAAGTATGGCTAGAATATTTTCCTAATGCCACAGTGTATGGTATTGATATTTTTCAGAGAATTAAAGAAAACGAACTGCCAATTTTGAAAAATCCAAGAGTAAAATATTTAAAATTAGACAGCGTAAGTGAACAAGCCAAACAAATTATTACAGAAAATTGGGGTGACATAAAATTTGATTTTATAATAGATGACGGACTACACACGCCCGTTGCTAATAGGCTGACTTTTTTAAATTTTATTAATTTTTTAAAAAATGATGGGGTATTTTTTATTGAAGACGTATATCCAATAGATAAAATGGAAAAACCGCATCCATGGTTTAAGCAAAGTGGAAGAATAGAACAATACACATTAAAGCAATATCAAAAATTTATTGAAACTTTACAACCATTTAATGTTACTCACATTGACAACAGGAAAATTACAAAACAACCAGATAGTTATATCATAGAAATACAGAAAAATGCAATTCGAACAATTTAAAAACAAACATTTAGGACAAAGATGTTTCATACTAGGCTGTGCTCCTAGTCTTAAAAATGAAAATTTGCAATTATTAAAAGATGAAATTGTAATAATTTGCAACAAAGGATTTCTTGCAGTAGAACAACTGAATCTTCCTAAATTTGACTACTTTTTTTGTGCAGACGGTGTTGTTTACAAAGAATTATATAAAAAATATAAACAAGAATTAGACAAAATTTCTGTTCCTAAATTTTATGCTAGTAAAGTTGCCGAAGTTTCAAAAATAAACATACAAGAAGATTATGTTTGTTTTAAAAAAGGATATGCTGACAATATTGCAGTGCAAAATGCAGGATTTCCTGAAAAATTTGAGGATGGTTGGGGAGCAACAAGAGGCACAGTGTTCGATGCCAGCATAGTTGCATACTGGATGGGATTCAAAGAAATATATTTGTTGGGTGTAGATTATAATTATAGCGATAAAAATAATACACATTTTTATAAGTCTGGAGAAAGGGAAAAAATTTTGGTAGCAGAAAATAAAATTACCGATCCGAACAAAAAAGCATTTAAAAGAGTCATAAAGACTGTGGCAGTAATAAAAAACCATTTAAATAAAAATGGCGTTGTATACAAAAATTTAAGTAAAGGATTTTTTCATAAGAATATGATGGAAACTGACACATTGGAAAATGTAGTAACATGAAAACAATAGCATTTGTACCAGCAAAAGGAAAAAGCGAAAGGATTGAAAATAAAAATAAACAAATCCTTGATGGTGAATATCTATTCAAACGAAAATTGAGACAACTTTTAGATTGTGAAGAAATAGATGAAGTTTGGTTAGACAGTGAGGACAAGGAAATACATGAACTTGCTCAAGATTTACCAATTAAACATCATTACAGAGACCCTGCTCTAGCAGACAATAACACAGACGGACATCAAATGTTTGCAAATGAATCTAAAATTACGCCTGCTGATATAGTTGTACAAGTTTTATGCACAGCGCCATTTGTAGATAAAAATGTTATTGATCCTGCTCTCAAACAACTTAAAGAAAGTAAAAAAACAAGCCTAGTTGCTGTCACAGAACAAAAACTATACTTGTGGCAAGAAGGAAAACCAATGTACGGTGACAAAATTCCTAATAGTGTAGATTTGCCAACACACATTATAGAATCTATGAGTTTTTATGCAGTAAAAACTAAACAACAATCAGTAGAAAAGAGATATACTGAAGATGCAATCTTATACCCATTAAAAACTATTGAATCTGTAGATATTAATAATAGTGATGATCTAAAATTAGCACAAACAATTTGTGCCGGACAAAGAGCAAAACGTATTCAACAATTAAAAATATTAAGCAAGTCTATATCTAGTTGTTTAATAAGTGATGTGTGTAAGGAGCACGGAGTTCAACATTTTTTAAGCAAAGATATAAAACTTTTAAACACAGGCAGTTTCCTAGGGTATGCTAAAACATTGAAATTAAAAAAATTAGATCAACCAAAAGAATGGGAAGGAATATTTGACGCATTAGGCAGTTACAATTTTGTAGAACCTGGTGATGTAATTGTTGTATCAACAGACGTGCAAGATAAAGCATATTTTGGAGAACTAAATGCACATTTTGCCTATAGAAATGGCGCAGTAGGTGTAGTCGTTGATGGCAAAACTAGAGACGTAGACAGAGTGACTCAAATTGGGTTACCTTTGTGTGCTCACGGTAGACAATCTGATGATATTAGATTCGAAGGTACATTAGAAACAATGAATATGCCTATTAGTATTAATAATGTAACAATTAGAAATAACGATTTAATATTCGGAGATGCAGATGGCGTTGTTTGCGTTCCTGCGGAAAAATGGAACTTCATACTTAATCATGTAAAAAAGGCTTTGAAGAAAGAAATGTTAGTTAAATTAGAAGCAACATTCGGTGAGGATCCTTTTGACGTTTTGAACAAAATAGGCACTTTCTAATGAAAGCATTCATTATAACTATCATAAAAAATAGAAATAGTCTTGATTACGCAGAAAATTGTTTGCAAAGCATAAAGGACACAGATAGTGATTTAGATGCAAGAATTTTCAACGCAACTGTGCCAGAAACTTTATTTGATGTTAATTGGACCTGGCCACTAGATAGCAAAAAAGTTTGTGCAAAATCAAATTTGTTTTTAAAACCTTACAAAACTGTAGACAATAGAAAAAGAATTGCGGCGGCACAAAGTCACTATAGATTATGGAAAGAAAGTATTAATTTAAATGAGCCAATAATGATTTTGGAACACGATGCAATTTTCCAAAGGAAATTTATTGAACCTAAAACAAATGATGATGTAGGTGCATACAGTATCAATGATCCACGTGGAGCAACATTCAAAGCAAAAGATTACCACAACTCTTTAAATGAAGGTATTAACGAAGTTCCTTGGGTAACAAAATGCCAGATTCCACAAGGTATGCCAGGTCACAGTGCTTATGTTATAAAACCTTGGGCCGCTAAAAAGGTTGTTGAGCAACAGAACGCAATTGGATGGTGGCCTAACGATGCAATCATGTGCCGACAGTTATGCCCGTGGGTAAGGGTGTACAAACCATATTTTACAACCATACAGGACATCACATCTACAACTTCCAAATAATCCATTTCATAAATAATTTTAAAAGGAATCCAATATGAAGATATTAGTTACAGGTGACAAAGGTTTTATAGGACAACGCCTAGTAAAAAGATTAGAAAAAGATAATCACACAATCGTTGGCATAGATACAAAAGCAAACACAAATATTATTTCAGCAGAACTACCAGAAGTTGATTTAGTGATACATCTAGCAGGTATAGGTGGTGTAAGAGAATCACTTGCAGATCCTAAAAAATACTGGGATAACAATGTCGAAGGCACAAAAAGAATTTTAGAACATTACAAAGACACAAGAGTTTTATTTGCCAGTTCGAGTTCACAATATGATCCATGGCGTAACCCCTATGCGGCAAGTAAACATTGTATCGAATATATTCCACATAATAATTGTGTAGCGATGAGATTTCACACAGTCTATTCAGATACTCCAAGATTGAATATGTTTTTTGACAAACTGATATCAGGAAAATTAGAATATGTTACTAATCACACAAGAGACTTTGTACACGTAGACGATGTGTGTGAAGCGGTAGTTGTTCTTATGAACACAGACTTCAAAGGACCTATTGACATAGGCACAGGACAAAGTGTCAAAGTGTCAGACATCTGTCCTAATTTGCCTATCAAACCAGGCATGGCAGGCGAAAGACCAGACACACTAGCAGACATAACAAAAATGAAAGAACTTGGTTGGGAGCCTAAATGGACTGTCAAAAAGTTTTTAGATGAAAACGGATACGAGCACAAATTACAATGAAAGCAGGAAAAATTTGGGGACAAACTGAACTAATACACAAGAATGGTGTGTTAGAATTTCATAGAATAAATTTTAAAGCAGGATATAAATGTTCTGAACATACACATAAATTTAAATGGAATGGCTTTTTTGTAGAGTCAGGAAAAATGCTTGTAAGAGTTTGGCAAGACGATCAAGACGGATTATTAGATGAAACTATTTTAAATGCAGGAGATTTTACAACAGTCAAGCCAGGAAAATTTCACCAGTTCGAAGGCATAGAAGATGGAGTAGCATTTGAATTGTATTGGGCAGAATTCAATCACGATGACATTGTAAGAAGGACAGTAGGCACAAAATCATGAAAATTTTTGTAGGCTACGACACAAGGGAAGACATCGCCTACCAAGTGTGCGAATATTCTGCAATGAAGCACAGCAATGATGTAGAAGTAATTCCTTTAAATCAAAATAGACTAAGACAAGACAAATGGTATTGGAGAGGTGAAGATAAACTTGCTTCGACAGAATTTACATTTACTAGATTTTTAGTCCCTGCTCTTGCAAATTATAAAGGCTGGGCATTGTTCTGTGATTCCGATATTGTATTTTTGAAAGATGTGAAAGAACTATTTGACCAAGCAGACGACAAATATGCTGTGATGTGTGTACAACACGACTACACTCCTAAGCCTGGAATAAAAATGGACGGACAAAAACAAACATTGTATCCAAGAAAGAATTGGAGTTCAATGGTTTTGTACAACTGCGGACATCCATCAAACGAAAAACTTTCTGTAGATTTAGTAAACAATCCAAATTATGACGGTGCTTATTTCCATAGATTTAGTTGGCTGAAGGACGAAGAAATAGGCAAACTATCACATGAATGGAATTGGTTAGTAGGTTGGTATAAAGAACCGGAAGATGGAAAACCTAATGCTATTCATTACACAGAAGGTGGTCCTTGGTTTAAAAATTATAGGCATTGTGAGTACGGAGATATTTGGAAAAATTATCTTGCTGAAATGATGAAAAGATGATATGCATTACCATTTCGACAGTGAAGACGAGACTCTTAAAGCCTGGACTCTAGGACTAGGCAGTCATCCATTATCTTGGGAAGAAATTCAAAAAACAGCAACAAATAACTCTGTAAGTTTTAGAAGTTTAGCAAAAAGAAAAATAATCCGTGATTGTTGGAAAACAAAACGACCCTTTTATTACATTGACACAGGTTACGTAGGCAATCTAATAAAAAAGAAAATTTATTTTAGAGTTGTAAAAAATAACGTACAACACACAGAAGTCTTTAAATGTCCTGCTGATCGTTGGAAAAAAATTGCAACCATATCTCCAGAACTAGATTTTGTAGAATGGCGTAAGCATAACAGCGGTAAAATTTTATTAGTAACACCAAGTGATAAGCCTTGTAAGTTTTATGGAATAGATAGAGATGATTGGGTTAAACAGACGATTAAGAAATTAAAGAAACATACTGATAGAGAAATTATTATAAGAGATAAGGAAAAACGTCACGCAAGAGTTGGTCCTAATAGTGTTCCATGGTATTTGATTAAAGAAAAAATTTATGCAGTGGTTACATATCAATCTATTGCGGCGATTGAAGCAATATGCACAGGAGTTCCTGCGTTCACAGAAGAAATGACTGCCGCTGACAGTATTGCTTGTAATGATTTAAGTAAAATTGAAAAACCAAACTATGCTCCTACAGAACAAGTAAAAGAATGGCAACATTGGTTGGCTTACTGTCAATATCATTTTAGAGAAATGCAAAATGGAGAAGCAGTAAGAATAATGAAAGATTATGGATTAATGTAATGAGTGGTTATCGAGTAGTATCATATATGAAATGCATTCCACCTGGAAACAAGAAGGCACAAAAGCCTTTAATTATTCGAAATTTTATAGAAGGAGTAAACAGGACAGGTAAGCACTTTGGAGATCAAGGTGTAATTCTAAATTCTTGGACAGTATTAGATGCTGATGTATCTGTCATACAAGGTTTTACTCATCAGAATTCACAAAGACATAGACATCTAATGTTACGGAAAGCAGTGTACGAAAATCAAATACGTAAAAATAAAAGATGTATGATTGTTGATAGCAGTTTATTTCTTTATGCAGATATCACACAAAGTAGAAATTATTTAAGATATGGATACGACGGAATATTTCCTAATAGTGCCGAATATTGTTGGGATAAGCCTAACGCACAAAGGTGGGAAAAAATTAAACAAGATTTGAATATAGAATTAAAACCATGGCGTTTAGGCGGTGGACAGTACATCTTACTATGCTGTCAACGTGATGGTGGCTGGAGTATGCAAGGAATGAGAGTGCTTGATTGGTTAGAACACACAATACGTTCCATAAGACAGGTTACTGCCAGACCTTTGAGAATACGTTTTCATCCTGGCGACAAAGGTGTACAGCGCCATAAACAGATGGTCATGAACTGGATATACACCGGAGATCCAATTTTTAAAAATGTTGAAATTAGCGGAGCAAAAGATATAAGAGACGAATTTGCTCATGCTCATGCTGTTGTAGGTCATAACAGCAGTCCAACAGTAGCGAGTGTGATTGAAGGGATTCCTACACTCGTTACTGACCCAGACAGAGCACAATCAAAAGATGTTGCTTTGCAAAGTTGGGCCGACTTAGAAAAATTAGTACCCTTTGATAGAGAACTTTGGATTCAAAAAATTGCACAAACACATTGGACTTTAGACGAGGTAAAAGACGGATTGGCTTGGCAACATTTAAGGAACTATGTAAAATGATTACAGTTCTAACAACTTTTCATAAAGAAGGTATGGATCAGTATGGACAAAGATTCTTGGATAGTTTTGCTTCAAAAGTTGACAAAAAAATAAAGATGCTTTGTTATGCAGAACAATGTTCTCCAGTAAATCCAGATCCTGTTCAAATACAAATTATAAATCAAGCAGAGATACAAGAACTTACAAAATTTAAAGCACAGTGGAGCAATGTGCCTAAGGCGAATGGTGTATGCCCATTTCCAGAGAAACGTCCAAGAGACCACCACAAAAAATTTAAATGGGACGCAATAAGATTTGCAAACAAAGTGTATGCTGTATTTGATGCTGTAAACAGATTACAAAATAATAATTGGGTAGTATGGATGGATGCAGATACATTTGTACATTCCGCAATTAGTTATGAACAATTTGAAAATTTATTACCCAACAATAAATGGATTACATATGTTGGCAGAGGTAAAGGTTCTCAAACATGGCCCGAGTGTGGATTCTATGGATTGAATGTAAAAAATGAAACCTGCAAAAAATTTTTAAATGAATTCAAACGTATGTACGATGAAGCAGAACAAGGAATTTTTACATTAGCAGAATGGCATGACAGTTTTGTGTTTGGTCACGTACTAGAAAAAATTAAAATACAAGACAGTAATTTTTATGATTATTCAAGTAACATCTATAACAAGACTGCTAAAACGGGAGGTGGCGGACATCCTCTAATTAACAGTGAACTAGGAAATTATTTTGATCATATGAAGGGTGCTAGAAAGACTTTGGGTAAAAGTAAACGCAGTGATTTAATTAATGAACGAGGAGAAAAATACTGGAATGAAATTTAGTTTGTTTACAAATTATGGACCGCTTAATAGTCCAGAAGTATTCAATGCTGTGAAAATTGGATTAATTGGATTGGGCCATACCGTCGTAGAAAACGATATGGATTGTGATGTTCCGGTCATTTGGTCTTTGCTATGGAATGGACGCATGATGAGAAACAAACAGGTTTGGGATCATTTTAGATCACAAGGCAAAGATGTTCTTGTAATTGAAGTTGGTGGTATACAAAGAAATAAAACTTGGAAGGTCGCTCTGAATGGCATTAATCGTAAAGGCAACTTTGGCCCTAACAATAATTCTTCAGACAGAGCCACTAAATTAAATTTGCAAGTTAAACCTTGGAGAACGACTGGCGATCACATATTAATTTGTCTACAACATGACAAAAGCGAACAATGGGCAGAATGTCAACCCTTGTTAAATTATACAATAGAAACCATAAACGAATTACGCAAACACACACATAGAAGAATAGTAGTAAGGCAACATCCTAGATGCCCATTGCAACAACAACCTAAATTAGACAATGTTGTGTATCAGATTCCTACTATGATAGAAAACACTTATGACGATTATGACTTACATTTTTCCAATGAATGGGCAGTGATAAGTTGGTCCAGCAATCCAGGAATCCACGCAGTACTGAACGGAATACCTGCATTTGTAGGAGAACAAAGTCTAGCATTTGATGTTGCAAATACGGATTTAAGCAAGATAGAACAACCTAATATGCCTGATAGGACACAATGGCTTAACGATTACGCATATACTGAGTGGACCATTGAAGAAATTGCCCAAGGCACGCCATTTTCTAGATTGACTTTTTAGCCAAAATCCAATATAATAATGGTATGCATACCATTTCCATAGAAGCCTGTTTAGAACTAATTGCTGGATTTTCAGAGAATAAAATTACCAAACCCTTTATATTATTAGATCGTGACAAGAAATTAATAATAGATATTGCTAAAAAAGTATATAAAGGTTATGCATTAACAGATAGACAATATGAAGTTGTAAAAAGAATTTTAATAAACAGATACGCATCACAATTCAAAGCAAGAAATATAGACATACAGAATAGTGCTAACCAATTAAGGAAGCCAATAAGAGTATTAGATAGAACAAGGTACATAAGGATAGAAGATGGCTCAAATTATTTAGATCCTATTTGGGCAGGATACACACCAAAGAAAGTAGTGGTTGTTAGATTTCCATTTAACATGATACTAACAAAATTAATTCAAGACACAAGAAAATTATTTCCAGATTTAATCACAAGATTTTACAATCAGAGACTTAAAGACAAATATCTATTTCCTTTTAACGAGAGAGTAATTTACAAATTAATTGGAAGATTCAAAGGAAGAATGACAGAAGTAGATCCTATTTTGCTAGACATATATAATAAAATTGATGTAATGCAAAAAAATCCTGATAATCACATACCAGGTATTTACAAAAATAAATTTTCGAATATAAGTCCACAGGTTACAGAAAAATATACAAAATTATTTGGAGAGCCAAATACAGAAAATTTATTTAAATTTTGGGATAGACGAGACCACATGGGAATTAAGAAAGTTGATGAACAAGATTTGCAGGAATCATGCAAAAACTTGACAGTGCTATCCAAAAAAATTATTAAAAGAACACAACCATTTATTAATATAGATACAACTAAATGGCAATTAGAACAAGTAGTTGAAACTCTTTTGGAACTAGATAGATTCCCTTTACTTGTTGTATTACCTCATAACGATTTCAAAAGTTTGGAACTTTTGAGAGAAATACATTCACTATTGAAAAATGTTGTAGCATCGGAAGATGTGTCTGTGATGCATAGACGTAAGAATTTGACAGATTCTGGTAAAGATTATAATGATTACATACACGAACAAAAAATAAACAATGCTCTTGCAAATAATACAAAAATAGTGTATATTACTAATAAGAAAGTTCCTAAACCTTTAGTAAAATCGGATTGGAGACCTTCGACAGTGATTTGTATGGATGATTCCAGAAGTTATACTAAAGTAGATTCTTTTATCCATGAGTTTGATTTAGTGTTTCAAATTAATGGACAAAATAATTATTGGAACAGTATACACCACGACACACAAACTATATGAGATGTAAAATTGTAATCAACGATGAAGTTAACGTAAAGATTGAAGGACTTCCTGTTGAGATTAGAAGAAAAATAGCAAATAAGATGAAGTATGAAGTGCCATACGCAAGATATTTGCCTCAATACAAATTAGGCAGGTGGGATGGTAAGGTTGGTTTCTTTGGTTTGGGTGGTAATGGTTACGTCAATCATCTTGATACTATCATAAATTTATTACAAGAGTCTGGAGTAGAAATAGAACAAATAGATGACAAGAGAGCAAAGGTGGACTTACAATTTAATGAGATTAACAAGGATTACTTTGCCACTAAAACTTGGCCCAAAGGTCATTTGTGCGAAGGACAAAGTATCGTCTTACGAGACTATCAAGTGGACGTTGTAAACAATTTTTTGAAAGAACCACAAAGCCTACAAGAAGTCGCCACAGGTGCAGGAAAAACAATCATTACTGCTTGTCTGTCTAGTTTGTGTGAAAAGTTTGGCAGAACAGTTGTAATAGTGCCGAATAAATCTTTAGTTACACAAACAGAAGAAGATTATATCAATGTTGGATTAGATGTAGGTGTTTACTTTGGTGATCGAAAAGAACTAAACAGAACGCACACAATTTGCACTTGGCAGAGTTTAAATATTTTAGATAAAAAGGCAAAGGCAGGTGAATCTGCTCTAAGTCTATCGCAGTTCCTAGATGGAGTAAAGACTGTTATTATAGACGAAGTTCATCAAGCAAAAGCAGATGTTTTGAAAAAATTACTTACACATCATCTAAAGAACGCTCCTATTAGATGGGGATTGACCGGCACAGTGCCTAAAGAACAATTTGAATTTCAAAGTATACTTGCAGGTATAGGTCCAGTTGTAAATCAGATATCCGCAAAAGAATTACAAGACAAAGGAGTGCTATCCAAATGCCATGTAAATATTGTTCAGTTACTTGATACTCCTGTGTACAAGAATTATCAAGAAGAATTAAAATACTTAACAACAAACAAAAAACGTTTGGAATACATGGCTAAACTAATCACAAAAATAAAAAACACAGGCAACACACTCATACTAATCGATAGACTAACAGCAGGTAGTGAACTGCAAAAACTTATCCCTGGGAGTGTTTTCATACAAGGTGAAACTAAACTAGAAGATAGAAAAGAACAATATGATGAAATTGGCAGTAGCGACAACAAAGTAATAATTGCAACTTATGGTGTTGCATCAGTTGGTATAAACATTCCAAGAATTTTCAATCTAGTTTTGATAGAGCCTGGCAAATCATTTGTAAGAGTAATACAATCGATTGGTAGAGGAATACGTAAAGCAAAAGACAAAGACTTTGTGCAGATATGGGACATAACATCTAGTTGTAAATTTGCAAAAAGACATCTTACACATAGAAAAAAATTTTACAAAGAAGCGAACTATCCGTTTACGATAGAAAAGTTGGATTGGTCATGAGAGATGATTTAATGGTACAGCAACAGGTAAAAAGCAAATGGCAACACATGGTTGGCGTGATATGTTTGAATCAAACATACAGAAAGCAAGTGAAACAAGTTTTGCCTGAGTTGTTCAAAAGGTATCCCAATCCTGTAAAATTTATTCGTGGTAGAGTAAAAACACAAGAAAGAATATTAAAACCGCTTGGTATGTGGAAAGTAAGAGTCAAAAGATTAAGAGGTATGAGTGTGGACTTCTTAAGTTGGAACGGAAAAGAGGCATCAGATTTATATGGAATAGGCAAATATGGCAGTGATAGTTATAAAATATTTTACAAAAACGAAATACCTGCTAATGTGCAGGACAAAGAATTAAGGAGATATATAAAAAATTTATGAGAATTGGAGCGGCACAGATACCTGTAACAAATAATGTAGAAGATAATTTAAAAAATATATTAGAAGCCTGCGATTGGGCAGTCAAAAATAAATTAGATTATCTATTAACTCCAGAGTGTGCGTTAAGTGGCTATGATACAATGTCTTGGAATATGAATACGTGTGGTCCCACAGAACAAGCAATGGAAAAATTAAAAGAGTACAGCAAAAATACAGGACTAGGATTAGCAATAGGTACATTGTGGATATACGATAAAGACAAACAAACCACAGGATTTGGAAATGGAATACATAGAAATCAATTAACTTTCATACAAAAAGGTGAAGTAATAGGTTACGTTGCAAAGCGAAATGTTGCTGAATGCGATTATATGTGTGAAAGAGAAGAAAGACCACAAACAATTACAATTAAAACTGACAGCGAAGAATTTAAAGTTGGAGTATTACTTTGCAACGACTTACCAGGAAACTGGTGGGATGGTGGAGATAATTGTGCTAGAAAATTACGTGAACAGAATGTTGATTTGATATTGTTTGCAAGTAATTCTGCAAAAGACCAAGGGGAACATATTAAACCTATGTATGATGATATGCATAATGCCATGTTACGAATGGCGGCATTTGGAACAAACTGTCCAATTATTAGTGTAGACAATCCTATAAACATAGACGGTAGTGCAAATTATCAAGGCACGTCATTTACATCAGGAGTACATTTACCATTAGAAAGTATATACAAGGCTCCAGACAAAGGCACAAAATATTTTTATTTTGATACAAAAGATAATAGTGTTGGAGAAAATTAATGAGAATACTGACAGTAGACAATCTAGCATATGACTTAAACAAGTTGCCTGAAACTGTATCAGACGATATGGCCTTCAGTGTGTTAGATAACAGCAATCCTAAAGAGCCTGATTTCTTTTTTATACCTTTGATATACATAGAATCATTTAGTGCTCCGGCGATTGTATTGGAAATAGGTGGCAAAGAAATTACAATGCCTTTGGATTGGAACATAGCAGTTGGTGATTTAGAAGACAGCAATACTGTAGATGTTGTTCCGCTTACAAGCATAGCAGATAGAGGATTCGAAGCATTTATATTCAATCCTTTAAGCAGTTTTAAGGCACAATTTGCTCCTGTAAATGTGATTAATTTTTATAACGAAGTGAAATGGTATTTCCCAAAGATGAAAAACAATCAACTAATTAGCACTCCATTGACAGATGGTAAAGATCCAAATTGTGCGTTCTTTGTGAAGGATATTTCAAGACAATGTGAAAGTATAGAATATACTGAACTATTGTAATGCCGAAAAAGAAAAAAGAAACAGCAATGATTTATGAAAGTCCAGATGGTGGTGCGACTGTGTACGCAAGACCTGTAGACGGCAAAGGAGAACGTGTATTGATTGAACAACCAACTTTTCCAGATTGGTATTTGAACGAAGTGGAAATTTCCGAATTAGTAGATTACGCAAACGAAGGAAACAAGTCTTTACAAATACAATTAAAGAAGTTAAAATTAATGTACGACTTAATAAAAGAGAACAGATGGTAAACAAAGTAAACAAATTGCCCTTAAAAGATGTACTTGCGGCTATAGACATGAATGCGAAAAACGTATGGGACGAACTTTCAGATGATGAAAGAAAGCAGGTTTCTTTTTATTTGTTGAACAGATACGTAAGTGCCGTAAAAGGCAGTAAGCAAGACAAAGAATTACAAATACTTAAAACAAATCAATATTATAATAAAAACTTCTTCACCCTATCCAAACACAAAAAATTGCTATGGTATCTACTTTGTATGACTGCTAATGCCAAAAAAAATATTAGATATCATGAATGGATTGGTTATAAATTTAAAGCAAGTCCAGGTACAGCAAAGGCGATTAAGTTTTTAGAAAAATTGTATCCAACAAAGAAGCCAGATGAAATAAATTTACTGGCAAAAATTAATAGTGCAAAGGATCTAAAACAATTAGCAGAAGATTTCGGAATGACTAAAGAGCAAATTAAAAAACAATTATGATAGAAAAATTATACACTTGTCCGTATTGCGGAGCAAAATTTACTAAAGAAAAAACTTTAGCAGTGCATATGTGTGAGCAAAAAAGAAGATTCCTTCAAAAAGATGAAAGAAGAGTTCAATTAGGATACCAAACGTTTGTAAGATTTTATGAACTGTGCCAGAAGGCAACAAAACCTAAAACATATGAAGAGTTCTGTAAGAGTCCATACTACACAGCATTTGTAAAATTTGGGAGTTTCTTAAGTAATGTAAAGCCGTTATATCCAAGCAAGTACATTGATTACGTGGTTACAAGTGGAGTAAAATTAGATCATTGGTGTAGAGAAGAAATGTATCAGAAGTATGCCATCGATTTGATCCTACGTGAAAAAGTAGAAGCGGCAATGGAAAGATCTATAAAAACAATGATGGATTGGGGCGATGAAAAAGAGGCGCCCTGGCATGACTATTTCAAATACGTAAGTCTTAATAGAGCCGTTATGGATATCAAAGACGGAAAAATTAGTCCGTGGCTTATATTAAATTGTAAAACTGGAAAAGAAATGGTAAAGAGATTAAATGATGAACAATTACAGATTGTATACCCAATCATGGATCCAAGTCATTGGTCTTTGCGTTTCAAAAGATTGCCAGCAGATGTAGAGATGGTTAAAGAAGTCACAAAAGAGGCAAGACTATGATTACAGAAAACAATGTAGTTCCGCTGTTTGGAATACCTTTGTGCCAAACACAAATAAAACCATTGAATGATTGTGCGGATTACATTATAAATCAGATTCCATATGTTGAAAGGTCACACAAAGTTTGTTACATATCTGAAGATGATTATCTACTTGATCAAGAAAAACTTCTTCCTTTGAAAGAAGAAATAATGAAACAAATTAGTGATTTCTTACACGGATATCTTGATATACATTCAAAACATAAATTTGTTATGACAACAAGTTGGAGTAATAGATATGAACAAAATCATTTTATAGATCAACACTATCACAGTAACAGTTTGTTTTCCGGAGTTTTATTTCTAACAGATTGCAAAGATACTGCGAACATTATATTTCATAAGGATAAAAATCACAATAACATATTCACCGATACAGTAAGACTAGATCACAATGACCAGTTTGATTATACAAATAAAAGAAGTTATCTATATCATCAATCACAAATGGCAGTGTGTCCAAAAAAATGGGACTTGATTATGTTCCCTAGTTTTTTGAATCATAGTGTAAATGTAAATACTAATCCTAGTCAGAAGAGATATACTCTTTCATTTAATGTTTGGGTAAAAGGAGAAATAGGTGGAGGACATAGTAAGTTAACGTTATGATAGATTTAACAATTGGCGCCGATCATAGAGGCATGGAACTTAAAGACCAAATATCAAAATGGATATGTCCTATAGATGAATGTATTGGAGACATTGTTACATTCCACGACATTGGCATTTACGATAAGAAAAGAACTGATTACAACGACATAGCGAAAAAAGCCTGCAGACATTTGACTAAGGATGACAGGGTAATTTTGTTTTGTGGCAGTGGTTTTGGTATGGCAATACAGGCAAATAGATTCAAAGGAGCAAGGGCAGTGGTGTGTTTTGATATCTTTGATGTAGAACAGGCTAGACAACACAACGATATGAATGTATTATGTATTGGTGCAGACTACGTAGATTTTGACACAGCAAAATATATGATAGAAGCATTTTTTGAAACTAAATTTTTAAAAGGTAGACACGCAAGAAGGATAAAAAAATTAGATGCCTGATGTAGATATAGACTTTGCAGATAGAACAATTTTGTTAGACAAACTAAAACATAGAATAGCAAAATTAGATACAGATAAGAAACACAACACAGGTGTTTACTTCACAGAAGTTCCACATGATCCAGCAACAAATATGGCAACAATAGATTATGAAACAGCCGAAGATAGAAATTATTTTAAGATAGATTGTTTGAATGTAAGCATTTATAAAGATATCAAAGATGATGAACATCTAAAAAAACTTATGAACAAAGAACCAATGTGGGAGTTGCTTGAAGCAAAAGACTT
>CEUN01434719.1_pt1 | contig 22587 bp, 24 predicted proteins | sample 361501 | NCBI WGS metagenome assembly CEUN01 (sample SAMEA2622801, study PRJEB7988) | marine metagenome | biome: marine biome (ENVO:00000447); feature: marine epipelagic mixed layer (ENVO:xxxxxxxxx); material: "saline water (ENVO:00002010), including plankton (ENVO:xxxxxxxx)" | depth 120 m | reverse complement strand
AGGCCCGCGTTTGACCATCACGGATATACAGAGCTCACGATCGAACTTGCGAAGCTGTCCAAGGCGCAGCGGTGGAACGAGATGCCTGATCGCATCAGCGATGAGATGCTTCATACCTACGCCGTTGTCGGCACGTACGACGAGATCACCACTGAGTTGACGTCGCGTTACGCTGGCGTCGTCGACGCGACCGAGTTTTCGATCCCAGTGCTTGACCAGGATGACGAAGCTTTACTTGAAGAGATGGTCCGCAGGATCAAGGCGGCGTAGAACCCGGAAATCCAAGGTTATAGTCCTCGTGTACTAGTGACTCTGTGGCGTTGGATACTTATCCGGTGGCAGGAACACGGTTGTTCGTTTCAACAAGCGTGGGACCCGTTCGTCGAAAGGCTCACGGCGATGTAAAACACGCGCGTTATCCCACAACACAAGATCACCGCGCTCCCAGGTATGTTCCCACACGTAGTCGGCCCAGGTCGCGGCGGCTTTCAGTTCGTCGAGAATAGGGCCGCTTTCCTCCGGCGCCATGCCATCGATACCAAACGTCTGCAGCGGGTCCAGATACAAGCCTTTGCGCAGCGAAGTAGGTGCGGTCAGCACCATTGGATGAGTTACGTCAGGGGTGCGCACGCGGATGTCTGACAACCCCTCTTCCGTGTTGGTATCAACGGAGTAGATCTGGTAGGCAAACTCGCCGCGACAGCCCTCAATGCGTGACTTCAATTCGGGTCGCAACGATTCGTATGCCAACTGCAGATTTGACCAGGACGTCCTTCCCTGCGCTGGCGGCACTTCCACCGCGTACAGGAAACACCCGGTGTCAGGGTTGGTCTTGTAACAGCTGTCCATGTGCCACGTCGCCTCTCCACTGGCAAGCGCACCGACGTTCGCACCCGATTCGTATCGCAGATTGGAAATCAACACGATTTCCGGGTGCGCACGTGACCGAATATCCTCGCGTACGTGCAGATTTGTGGGCCCAAAACGCTGGCTGAACTCTACCTGCTCCGCTTCGCTCAGTAGTTGGTTTCTGATGAGCAGTACCGGCGTCGATATCCACGCCTGTTCGATCGCATTAACGGTTTCGTCATCGATTGCACGAATATCAACGTTCAGGATCTCGAGCCCGAAGCTATCGTGCAGTGGGCGTGTTTCAAGCGGCAAGATGATGCTCCCTTGGGTCGAAAAGCTGATGGGCGGCAGTCTCCAGTGTATGAGGCTAACAGCGCGTCAGGTAGCCGCTGGTTGACTTGCCTGCGGAATGTCTGGACTCTGACGCAGTAACATCTGGCGACCTCTTTTTCGATCCATGTCGGCTGAACTGTATTACCGCGACGGAGGTAATCCGCAAGGACCTCCTGTATTGCTCGTACACGCCTTTCCTACTTCACACGCGTTGTGGGAATTCCAGCTCGCCGCACTGGGGGAGACTTATCGCCTGATACGGCCGGACCTGCGCGGATTTGGCCAAAGCCCCCTCACCATCTCGCCGTCGTCGATGCGCGACTTTGTTGACGACCTGACGCAACTACTGGACCAACTCGAAGTGAGCCGCGTGAACTACGTCGGCATTTCCATGGGCGGCATGATCGGACAAGCATTTGCGCTGGCCGAACCGCAACGTGTACAAAGTCTGTCGTTGTGTATGACAACCAGCGCCATACCCGAGCAGGTACCCGATAACGAGGACGCGAACTATTTTGTCAGCAAAGCGCTGTTCCAACGTGCGCTCGCAACCATTGAGTCGAACGGTATGGAGCCTGTCGTAGAAATGTGCCTCGACCGTTGGTTCACGCCATCTTTTCGGAACAGCGAAGCCGCCCGCCGCGTAGGTGAAATCGTACGCCGCACAACGCCGTCCGGGTACCGCGGTGGCGTCGCCGCAATGAGCGCATTTGATGTGACGGAGCAACTGGTCGAGATCCACTGCCCGACACTTGTGCTGCCTGCAGAATTCGACCAGGGCACACCCGTCAGTTGCTCGGAGATCATTGCAGAACGTATTCCGGACGCGCGCCTGGAGGTCATTGCATCCGCGCGACATATTGCTGTCGTCGAACAACCGGACGCCTGTAACCGGGCGCTACTGAGCCATCTTGACCGGTGTGCCGGTTAGTTATGCCGGTTTCTAGGGGCGAGCGTTAAAGCACTCGCAGGCAGGACTGAAACCTCTTTCAGCAGGAGAACCAAAGACATGTCGGATAATCAGGTCAAGTGGCAACTACTCGAAGACTTTGCTCAGGCATTTAACCGACACGACCTCGATGGCGTCATGAGTCGCATGACAGACGACTGTGTGTTTTTGACTGCGGCGGGTCCGGAACCCGAGGGCGTACGTTTTGAGGGTCAAGACGCGGTGCGTGCCGCGTTTGCAAAGGTCATAGCCGATATGCCAGACGTGCAGTGGAATGACCCGGTGCACACGATTGAAGAGGATCGCGCAATGACCGAGTGGCGCTTCACCTGCACAATGCCGGACGGTACTCGAAAAGATGTTGAGGGACTCGACGTGTTTCGGTTGCGGGACGGCAAGATTCACGTCAAAAGCACGTTCCGTAAGGCATCAGGCTAGTACTCGAACTCAACTCACGGGTCGGCAAGCCGCCTCGAGGCGTGAAAAGCTGCGACGGTTTTGCTCAGCTTGTTCACAACACCCGGATACTGGACTTGGTGGAGCAAGTCGTCGGTCCAGACCTGATACTGCGATTGACGCACATGTTACGCAAGCAGTGCCTGGGGGCATGCGCGCACTACTGGGGCCAAGTCCGCTTACTTCATCATATAAAATTCCAGTACCAGCAAGGACTTCGCATGTACGCAACCAATACCTTGCCCGGCATCTTGCCAAAAGCACTATTGCTCGCTGTAGTGGTATTGCTATGCGGCTGTCAGACCCTGGGTGCGGGAGCATTGCCTGACCCGTCGTTGTTGAGGGCCGTGAGCAGTCCTGATGCCTCTGCCACCGATGACGGTGGAGGTACAGACGGCGCTCCCAGCCCGGGCGGCAGCTGATCCGTGTAAGCTTTTCGTCCGTGTGACGAAATCAAACGCGCCTCACCTCAACCGCGCGCCCGTTATCACGCAGGTTTCGATTTGCGCGTATACCGCCGCGTCTTCTTCCCGCCATGACTGCGTTAGACTGCACACTCGGTAAACACGAGATTTGACGCCATGGCGATCGACAAGCGGGTAGACACCGTTGCGGAATCGATGCAAGACGTTGCGGATGGCGCGACAGTCATGCTCTCCGGTTTCGGCGGAGCCGGATTCCCAAATGTGCTGATAGGCGGGTTGGTTGCCCAGGGCGCCCGCGACCTCACCTTAGTTGTCAATTCAGCAACCCATCGTCTGTCACTGACGCACGAACTGATCGCCGCGCGCCGCGTGCGAAAGATAATCTGTAGTGCGGCGCGGGGCCACGCCCCGGGTTTGTCGGTATTTGAAGAACAGTGGCGAGAAGGGCACATCGAGCTCGAGTGCGTGCCGCAAGGTACGTTTGCAGAGCGGATTCGTGCCGGCGGGGCCGGCATACCGGCATTCTTCTCTCCGGTGGGCGTTGGTACTGAACTTACACAGGGAAAGGAGGTACGAGATTTTGACGGTGTGGAACATGTCCTGGAAACCGCAATCAAGGGTGATGTCGCGCTGATTCGAGGAGATACCGGCGACCGGTTTGGCAATGTGCAATTCCGCTACGCGCAGGCAAACTTTTCCCCTGCAATGGCGACCGCGGCTGATATGACTATTGCGGAGGTCCGCCGATCACAGGCTGAGGCCATCCATCCGGAATCCGTGCAATTGTCCGGCGTATATGTAGATCGTGTTGTCACAGTGAGCGACGCCAATGAATAACATGAATCGCGAGCAAATGGCCTGGCGGGCTGCCCAGGATGTACCGGACGGTGCGGTGGTCAATCTGGGGATGGGTATCCCGATACTCGTGTCCAACCATCTGCCTGCTGATAGAGAAGTTATCTTTCAATCAGAGAACGGGGTTATTGGCGTTGGACCCGTAGCAGACGACGCGAGCGCCGATCCAGATTTGGTGGATGCTGGCAGCCGCAGAATTACGCTGGCACCGGGCGCATCTATTGTCGATTCCGTGAACTCTTTTGCCATGATCCGAGGCGGACACATCGACATTACGGTGCTGGGGGCATTTGAGGTGGGCTTGAATGGTGACCTCGCCAACTGGAACTCGCGAGTCCCCCACAAAGGCCCCCTGGTCGGTGGCGCGATGGACCTTGCCACCGGATCACGGGAAACCTGGGTCATCATGGCTCATAACACCAAAACCGGCGGCTCCAGATTATTGGACCAATGCTCCCTGCCCCTCACCGGGAAACGCTGCGTGACCCGCGTCTACACCGACATTGCCGTGGTGCTAGTCGAACCAGAGGGTTTTGTCGTAACGGGTATACTCGAGGGAATAAGCCGAGACGAACTATGCAATCGCACCGCTGCGCCTCTGCGCTTCGCAAAAGATTGCGCGCACTTCACGCCACCCGCTCATATTTAGAGACGTTACCCCGCAACTCCGCTTGCTTGCCGCGCTCGATACCTCTCTTGCACGATTTGCCGGAAAATTGACTTGAAGTGGATCTCCGGCGGTGTGGGCGTGCGGCTCATCATCGCGCCGCTGACGCCTGCCGTCGTCTGCATGTGAGGGCTTTCGCTGATGGCGGAACGCCCGGTTCCGCTGACCGTCGAGGCAACTGAGCAACCACTTCGGCAAAGTCGTCCGCGAGCTCCTGACTCGTCGTCAGGCTCAGCGAGCCAGCCGATAACTCGATATCTGAAGGTGCTCTTTTCAATGGGTGATGACTCAGTGGGTGCTGGCTCCGTTGGCGTCAGTCAGCTGCTGACGAAGCTTGTACTTCAGAATCTTTCCGCCAACGGTGGTCGGGAATTCTGCCATGGCCACAACGCGTTTAGGCGTTTCAAAACCGGCCAGTCGCTCCCGCGAAAACGCAATGATGTTGTCAGTGTCGAGGGTAACCCCATCAACAGGGACCACGACGGCAGTCACCGCCTCGCCCCAACGCTCATCGGGTAAACCAATGACGGCTGCGCGTTCAACATCGGGGTGCTGCTGCAAGACAGCTTCTACGCGGATACTGGAGACATTTTCACCACCTGACTTCACGATATCTTTGTATCGGTCCACCATCGCGCGCTGCTCACCAACGTGATAGATGAAACTGTCACCACTATGGAACCAACCGTGGCGCACAGATTCTTCCGTCGCCTCAGGATCTTTGTAGTAGCCCGAAAACATTGCTGGTGAACGATAAACTGCCTCCCCCGGCACACCCGGTTGACCGCGCAAGTCGTTACCATCCTCATCAAACACGGTTGACGCCATGACCGGACTGGGCTTGCCAACATGATTGACCTGCGGAGCTTCACGCAAATACAGCTCAGGATGCCTTTCAATGAAGAATCGATGACACGCGACGGCTTCAGTCTGGCCGATAATCTCGTAGACCTTCACCTTGGGTGAACATACCTGGCGAAATGCGTTCAGTGAGCCCGGAGACAACGGTGCCCATCCAAAAAACATCACCGTTAAAGCGTTAAGGTCGTATCCGAAGGGCGCCGTCTGCGCTGCGCGTGTCATGTCTTCCACGAATTGCGGCGATCCGCCAAACAAGCACGTAGCCCGCTCGCGTTGACAGGTCTCGGCCATGTTCCGGCCTTCGGGCTTGCGCGCGATGATGGCGGTCCCGCCACAGACAAGTGGTCCGAACACGCAAATATGGTCGCCAATGTGAAACACCATCGGCGTGAATGACGCGAGACGAATGTCGCTTTCGTGGTCAAGCCCGCGCGTCATACTGAGCATATGGCTATACGCAGACATGTACGTATAGGTATGCGAGATCATCACGGCTTTGGGGCTCGCCGTTGTACCGGAAGTGAACAACACTTCCCAGACATCGTCACTGTGCGCATGGACATCAGGCTCTTCTTCCGAGTGCCCGTCAATGAACTGTCCAAAGGACGGTGTCCCGTAATCCTCTTGCGCATCGATACACATGATGAGTTCGATGCCACGCGCGCTCAGGACGTCAGCAAATTTCTCCCACAATGCCTGGTCCGCGATCGCATGGCGTGCGCCAACCCGGTCCAACGCCTCCGCAATGACATCGGCTGCCATCATGACGTTGATAGGCGCCGCAACAAGCCCAGCTTTGGCAATGCCGATCTTTGCCAGCCAGGCCTCGTTGGAGTTATCACATAACATCGCGATACGTGAGGCGCCCGGCAGTTCCATGGCAAGCAAAGCATGGGCTACGCGATTGATGATGGAGTTCGCCTGACGGTAAGTCACGCGCGCATAAGCCGGGTCGACGACTGCATCGGGAGCGGCGACCAGAGCCTCCTTGTCGGGCTCATTCCACGTCATACGTTCGATAATGTCTCCAACAACCATACGGTTCCAACGTTCGTCGTTGCGCCGCCCGGTAAAGCGCTCTACATCGAGGGTCATTGCTCTCTCCACAGCCATCAGATCTTGCCACCGACCAAACGGGGCGCATTCGCTGCATAATGACACGTAGCGTGGAGATCTGCAGACAGGGGCGGACCTTGCTCAGCCAGGAATTAAACAACCAGTTGACCCGAGTGGATAAGGGGCAGCCGGCCGGTGAAGTATTACGACACTATTGGCAGCCGGCGGCGCTTGCAGAGGAACTGGACACCGAACGGCCGGTGGTTCCTGTCACCTTGTTTGGCGAAAAGCTGGTGCTGTTTCGCGACAGCCATGGAGTACTGGGGCTACTTGACCGTGCGTGTCCGCACCGGGGGGTTGACCTGTGTTACGGCCGCCTCGAAAACGACGGCCTTCGTTGCCCGTTTCATGGGTGGAAGTTCGCTGCCAACGGACAATGTATGGAGCAACCTGGTGAACCCGAAGGCTCGGAGTTCTACAAGCGCTTGACGACAACCGCTTATCCAGTGGTCGAGAAGAACGGCATCATTTTTGCGTATATGGGACCGGGGGAGCCTCCACCTTTTCCGAACTTCGACTGTTTCCGCGCACCCTCAACACATGTATTCGCGTTTAAGGGTTTATGGGAATGCAACTGGTTACAGGCATTGGAAGTTGGGATTGATCCAACCCATGCGTCCTTTCTACACCGCTTCCTGGAAGACGAGGACCCCGAGCACGGGTACGGACGACAGTTTCGCGATCAGGTCTCAAACTCTGAGATGACCCGTACGGAGGTCATGCGCCGGTTTCCGCGGCCTGACATCACCGTTGACGAAACCGAATTCGGGTTGAAGCTGACGTCGCTGCGGCATATGGACAACGGTCACACGTACGTGCGCATCAGTAACGCAATTTTTCCGAGCGCAATCTGCATCGCCATGAGCCGTGAAATGACGATCACACAATGGCATGTGCCCATCGATAATGATCGCTGCTACTGGTACTCGATGTTCACCAGCTTCGACCAACCCGTCGACAAGACATTGATGCGCGAACAGCGCATGGCCGAACACCAATTACCCGATTACGCGCCACTCAAGAACAGGCACAACAACTACCACTACAACCCGCGCGAACAGGCGACGTTGACCTACACGGGTATGGGCATGGATATCAACGTGCACGATCAATGGGCGGTCGAGAGCATGGGAACAATACAGGACCGGACTAAAGAGCACCTCGGCCAGTCAGATGTCGGCATCAAACAATTTCGTCAGATGTTGCGGGCCGCGATGAAATCACTGGCAGAACAATCCGAGTCCGCGCTGCCAATGCGCAACGGTGACGCAACTGCCCGTATCTGCGGCCCTGTCACCAATGACACGATCACCGCGACAGATGACTGGGAATCGGGCATCCTGCGCGCCGAACAGGAACGCCGCGCAACTTGTCCGTGGGACGCATCTCTCTAGGTTGATCGATGTCATGGCTTCACAGGATCTGGAACAAATGATTCGCGACGGGCGGCTCGCCCGCCTGGGCGCGCTGTCAATGGATGACATCAAACGTGCGGCCGAAGTCATAAAACAAGTCCACGCGGAGCAGATCGAAACTGTTCGCGTACTGTTCGCGGACCCACACGGAACGCTCAGGGGCAAAACAGTGACCGCGCACGCGTTAGCGGATGCGTTCACGAGTGGTGTGCATGCGCCTTCGACGTTGTTGCTGAAAGACGTAACGCAAAAAACTGTTTTTCCGGTCTGGTCGCCCGGATCAGATTCGCCCTTGCACGGGGTTGGTGACATCTTGATGGCACCGGATCCGCAAACGTTCCGGATTTTGCCGTGGTCCCCACACTCAGCATTGCTGCTGACCAACTTGTACTCCACTGATGGAAAACCGTTAGCCATCTCATCGCGCGGGCTACTGCAAAACGCCTGCTCACAACTGCGTGCCCGAAAACACGACGCATTGTTTGGACTGGAGGTGGAATTCCAGGTATTCGAGGTAGTTGATGCTGCCTTAAACCATCCGGATACCACGATGCCCGGCCGGCCACCTGTTACGCGTGCCACGCACCAGGGCTATCAGTACCTGAGCGAGACGCGATACGGTGAGGTTGAGCCGCTCCTGGACAGGCTACGCCGTGCCGCGCAAGGGATGGGCATGCCGGTGCGCAGCGTTGAAATTGAAATGGGGCCCAGCCAGTTTGAATTTACGTTCGACGCCGCCGACGCCATGACAATCGCTGATATGGCCATCCTGTTTCGCGCACTGGCCAAAGAAGTCTGCCATCGTGAAGGACTCCTGGCATCGTTCATGGCGAAGCCGCGGCTCGCAAACGCGTTCGCCAATGGTTGGCACATACATCAATCGATCACAGACCTGGACGGGCGCAATCTGTTTGTACCCGACGACCATACGCCTACCCCCCAAGCCAGCGCATGGATTGCCGGATTGCTGCGCAATGCGGCCGCGTCCTGTATCGCTACCACACCGACTGTAAACGGCTACAAACGCTACGGCAGGTACCAGCTCGCACCCAATCGCATCGGGTGGGCGCAAGACAACCGGGGCGCCATGTTACGGACACTATTTACGCCAGGAGAGTCAGCCAGTCGTATTGAGAATCGTGTGGCAGAAAGCGGGGTCAACCCCTATCTGGCCCTGGCTTTTCAGCTCATCTCCGGCATGGACGGGCTCGACCAGAATCTGGAAGCTCCGGAGCCGCTCGCCGATCCGTATGGCGATGATGCAGAGCTTCTACCGTCGAACCTTTTGGGGGCCGTCGAAACATTTGCCGCATCTGACCTGTTTCGCGAAGCGCTTGGCCCAGAGTTTGTAACGTATCTCGCTCGACTGAAACGCGCCGAGTGGGATGACTACGTAGACACCGTGTCGGAGTGGGAACACGCCGCGTACTTCGCAAATCTCTAGTCGGGCAGTGAGTTGGTCCAGTATCAGTCGAGATGCTCTGTACGCAACGCGTGGCGGTGGCTTTCGTAGATCTCGCGAAACCGGTCCGCCATCGGCGACGTTTCATCAATTGAGTCAACAAAGAATCGGACAAAGCCACGCATGACACTGGAACAGGCACGCGGCGAGCGGTTCACCAGTGCAATCTTGCGCAGACGGTACAAATACCAGAGGAAGAACCACTCGTTCGAATAATGTTCGAGACCGCTTTCTTCCAACTCACACACATGCCGCCGCAGCTGATCCCGAAAGTCATCCATGGGCTTGGGAGGAAGCGCCACGTCTCAGATGCTCAAAGCGGGTATTGGCGAGGGTGAGGGTGGTTGGTGCGTCATTCGTTCACCCAGGCGGTCAGCAGGTGATGCGCGATTGCGATTGGTCCAGGCAATTGCAGGTTTTCCGTGCGCCGGTCGGGCAGCGCCAAGACTTCGCGGATGAATGATTTGTCGAACCAGGCTACGTCCGCTAACTCATGAGCGTCGACCGTGATTTCCGTGGAGCGCGCCTCAGCCATACATCCAATCATCAGCGATGCGGGGAAAGGCCACGGTTGTGACGAATAATAACGAACAGCACCCACTTCAATGCGTGACTCTTCATAGACCTCACGACGCACAGCTTCTTCGATGGTTTCACCGTGATCGATAAAGCCTGCCAGCGCCGAGTACATGGGTACCTGGCGGCCACGACCGCGTCCAAGCAGACACCGGTCACCTGATATCACCAACATGATGGCGACTGGGTCCGTGCGCGGAAAATGGCTGGCTCCGCAACTGTTACACCGCCGCGACTTGCCGCCAAAGTGTGCTTCAGTTGGGGCGCCACAGTTGGCGCAATAGCCGTGTCGGGCGTGCCAGTCGACCAGCGACTTCGCATGTGCCAGCAAGCCGGTCTCCGGTATCGACAGATGCATGGCGGTGTTGCGCGCGTCTTCGAACGCTGCTCCGGATCCCGCAGCCAGTAGCGCGACATCCTCTCCGTTGCCGGTAACGTCCAAGGCAAAATGTGCGCTGTCGTCCCTTAGCCCGAGAAACACAGGGCTCGCGCGCGACGCAGCTGCGTTGGCGACCGCCGGCCCCAACCATTTGAGCGTAGTTGGCGGACCGCGGTCGGCAAGCACTCGCAGTTTGTCGAAGGTCAAGAAGCGTGAGTTGCTGGCGTGCAGTTGTGCCGTTATCCAATCCGCGTCACGCCGCAGATGGTCGGCACGGTCTAACGGGTCGCCCGAAAACGTGTGGGTAAATTCCAATGAGTGGCCTTAGATATCAGACAGGATGACATCCGTGATGCTACCGCAAATGTCCACCCGGCCGCGTATACCGTCATTGCAGACGCAACGCGGTGGCACATTGGATGCGATCCTGACCATGCTCCCTTTTACAGGAGCGCCAATCCAATGAGTTGGCCATGGTCTTTGCAACCGACTGTGCATCCTCCCTCCCCCGAGAATCAGCAGTGCCCATTGCGGTGCGGTAACGCGCATACATCTGCATCACTTTGCGGACATACGCTTGCGTCTCCGCGTACGGCGGAACGCCGCCATAACGTTTCACGGCACCGGAGCCTGCGTTGTAAGCAGCAGCGACCAGAACACGATTGCCCGCGTACATATCCCGCAGCATGCGTAAATGCCGTGCGCCTGCGTTGATCGACTGTGCGGGATCAAAAACATTGGATACGCGGTAATGTCGCGCGGTGGCTGGCATCAGTTGCATAACTCCCTTGGCGCCTTTGGGAGACACAGCGTTGGCCTGATAAGCACTCTCTATATGCGCGATAGCCCGTAGCCAGGCCTCGTCGGTACCGGTGATTTTCGCCGCGCGCCTGAAGGCCGCCTGATATACCTTAAGCTGCGGCTTACCCGTTGTAACCCGCCTGCCTGGCGTATATCTGGAGGTAAAATCGAACTTCTGTATGGCCACGGATCCGGGCAACTTCCGTGTTCCGTAAACGACACGGTCGCCTTGTTGACGGCGATACAACGTCCCGCGCCTGATACCCGAGCGCTCGAACGGCATCGCGCTGTGGTCATCAATTTCGATCGCCTGGCAACGCGAGCCTGGTTCAGGGGCCGTGGACAAGCTGACGGTGCCATCCCGTTTGCAGTGATAAACCGTCCGTGCATCGACGCTGGCTGCCGCTATCAGGGCCAGGCACAACACACACATCGCCTGGCGGATCGGCAAGGCAAAGGCGGCATGACCCGGGTCATACTTGAATTGAGACGTATTCACATCAGCAGCGTAGTTCATTGCGCAAGCAAGCGCATGTTGTGTTGTCATCAAGCACGCCGGTCGTGAACAATCGTTGTCGAAACTCCAAAGGAGCCGAGCCCATGTCAATTCAGAGATTTGCCGGTGGGGCCAAGGGCCGCACGCGCGCCAGCGCATGGCGTGACCTGGTGTTTGCGGTTGCTACAGCGGAAGAAGCGGGCAATTCCTTGTCCGCACAAACTGCCGCAACGCTGCAGAAACTGGACCAGAGCCTTACGGATAGCGGCAGTTCGCGCGAACAAATTCTGTCCGCAACCGTTTACGTCACCGATATCACCCGCAAAGCCGAGATGGACGAGGTCTGGTGCGACTGGATTGGAGCAGAGGCCAACTGGCCACAGCGCGCGTGTATACAGGTTGGCCTGGCCGGCTCCACACTGGTCGAAATCACACTCGTCGCCGCGCGCGACGAATAGTCAGAACAGGTATCTCCATGGATCCATTCGAACAAGTCGCCATCGGCGCCACTGGTGTGGCCGTCACCCGCCTCGGATTAGGCGGCGTATTCGTGGGCGGACGAGAGCATGGTGACGGTAGTCCCGTCACGGACTACACCGAGTCTCTGAACACTATTGATGCGGCCTACCAGGCGGGCATCCGCTATTTTGACACCGCACCATTCTACGGCCGTGGGCGCAGCGAGATTCGCTACGGTCGGGCGCTCGCAGACAAACCTCGCAACAGTTTTGTCTTGTCATCCAAAGTAGGCAGGCTACTGGTTGAGGACAAGGCCAACCCGGGCTTTTGGGATACAGATGGCATCCCACACTACGAAGCGCGCTTCGACATGAGTCGCGATGGCATTTTGCGCGCACTTGATGCGAGCCTCGAACGCCATCAGCTCGGTCATATCGACATTTTGTACCTGCACGATCCGGACTGGGAAAACCTGCAGGACGAGGCTTTAGCAACCGCTTTGCCAACAATGGTGGAGTTGAAAGAGCAAGGCGTCGTCAAAGCCATCGGAACGGGCATGAATCAGTGGGAGATGCCCGCGCGTTTTATGCAGGACTTCCATCTGGACATCGTGCTACTGGCCGGGCGCTACACACTACTGGACCAATGCGCCTACGAGCAGTTTCTACCGCTGTGCGATCAGGTGGGCACTCGCATCGCCTTGGGAGGCCCATACAACTCTGGCATTCTCGCAGCAGCGGATTTACATGGCCCGGTGTGGTTCAACTATCAACCAGCCACGGAAGAATGGATTGTGAAGGCGCGCGCATTGGCGGACGTGGCAACCCATCACAACGTCTCGTTGAAAGCCGCCGCGTTGCAGTTTCCGTTAGCGCACCCCGCGGTTGCGACCGTTATTCCAGGAGCCGCAACGACAACCCAGGTGTACGAAAATGCGGCTCTTGTGTCAGATCCGGTGCCGGCGGATTTTTGGGCAGAGCTCAAACATGCCTCACTCATCCCTGACGATGCACCAACGCCTTAGCCGCACCCATTAAGCACATGAGTTTACTGCGGCGACCAGGCTTCCTCGTGTTGTGGAGTACGGGCGCGCTGTATGGCACGCAACGCTGGCTGGAGGTCCTGGCGGTTGCGCTGTACGCCTTCGACCAGACCGGCTCGCCTTTGGTGGTTGCATCCATGATGTTCGCCCGCATGGCGCCGATGGTGTTGTTCGGGAGCCTGCTCGGCACGCTTGCTGACCGGTTGGACCGGCGGCGGCTGTTGTTATTTGGTTTCAGCGCGCTCGTTGTGATCGCAGCGACACTGGCGGTACTGGCCCTCACCGACCACATCAGACTGTGGATGCTCGCCATCGCCGTTTTCTGTACCGGCATCGTGTTCAGCGCGGACCTCACCGTGCGCCGCACGCTCTTGGGCGAGTCGGCCGGTGTAGCACAGATGGGTCGAGCGCTGGCGCTGGATTCAGCCACCAGTAACGCAACCCGCATGCTGGGCCCGCTTGCCGGCGGCACCGTGTACGAGTGGTTGGGGCTGACTGGCGTGTACATCATGGCAAGCGTCATGTATGTCGCCATCCTGATCCTGTTCAGTCGTTACCGGTCGCGGACAGCATCAAAACCAACCGACTCCGCATCGTTCCTCAACTCTGTCAAAGACGCCTTTGCGTATGTGCGACACGAGCCCAATATCAAGGCGACCCTATCCATCACAGTGATCATCAACGTGTGGGCCTTCCCGGTGGCGACCATGGTGCCGGTTATCGGACGGGAGACATTGGAGCTCACGCCTTCGTGGGTGGGTTTCCTCGCGTCAGCAGAGGGCGCCGGTTCGTGCATCGGTGCACTTTTGCTGTCATGGCACGTTTCTGCCCGCCATTACGTGCGGGCTTACGTTCTGGGCAGTGTAATGTTCTTGGTCGCGATATTCTGTTTCTCTTGGATGTCCGCGTTGTGGTCCGCGTGGCCAGTACTGTTTATTGGCGGCCTGGGCATCGCCGGTTTTGCCGCAATGCAGCCAACGTTGATATTGGCGTTTGCAGACCCGGCGTATCGTAGCCGGGTCATGGGTTTATTGACGGTATGCATCGGCACGGGCCCGATCGGCATCCTGCATGTCGGGTTATTGGCCGAATGGCTTGGACCCACCAACGCAGTCATGGTGATGTCAGCCGAAGGCATACTGGCTATTGCCTGGGCCGTATCGCATTGGCCAACCTTACGGCGCGCCGGAGTATGAGTCCTGAGGCGCAGCTACCCATCAGAGCCACCCATCAGATCGAGGAGGTCGTGTCATGGCACGCCTTGAAGTCATTGCGTCCCCCACCGCGTTAACCGGGGAAGCGCGCGATATTGCGGAACGGATCGTCGATACCCGCAAGTCGTTGGACGGCCCCTTCTCAGTGTGGATTCATGCCCCCGAATGGGCGGAGCGGGTTGCGCACCTGGGCACATTGGTTCGCTGGGAAGGAACACTCGACCTGCGCTCGCGTACGCTCGCGGCGCTGCAGGTGGGCCGTCACTTTCGCGCGCAATACGTATGGGGCATTCAAGGGATCATCGCGGAGGAACGAAGTATTGCCCGCGCTACCGTTGACGCGATTCGGGATGAGCGCTACGACCACATTCCGGAGGCCGATCGCCAGATTGTCGAATTCACGAGACAACTGCTCAGCAACCATCGTGTGGAGGACGGGTTGGCGACAGCCATGCTCGAACGATTCGGCGCTGATGAGTATGTGCAACTGACCACGTGCATCGGCTATTACGCGATGTTGGCGATGACCGTGAATGCCGCAGAGCTCGAACCGGATCCCAGGCACGAGGCTTTGGACGAATAGGGCCTGGCGAATGCGCCGCAGGCACAACAGGGACGTAGTCAGGGGCGGCGAGATCGACGGTGCGACAACCACATGGCGGCAGCCGTATACAAAAAGGACATGGCTAGCGAGGAGGCAATGCCGAGGTTGACCCCGACTGATGGGAGGGTCATCGGGATGGACGCCAGAAACACGATGATCGAGCCCATGCCAAAAGGGAAGTTGCGCAAGAACCCGTGGATGACCGGGACATCGTAGGCACGCGCCAGGATCGCGATGGTGGGCAACATTGTCATCGGAAAACCCACCATGATGCCGGCCCAGCGGGCATTCAGAGCAGTGGCTATTGCGATGGCCACGGCCACAAAGGCCGCTGCCAGGATGCTGCGGATGACCAGTAATCCAAAACTGAGCTTTACCGGCTGCGACGCCCTCACAAAGTCGATACGCCGAAACAGCCAGCCACAACAGGCGGCAACCAGTATCGTCAGGACAGCCCCCGTCAACAGTGTGAACGGGATCATGACCAGTACAATCGACACGGCAAAAAACGCGAGCACGCCAAGACCCAGGCTTGCCGTTGTCCCCAGGCTTGGCCAACGCCGGCCCGCATACACATAGACCATTACGAACACCAGCGTGCCCGTAAATGACGCAAGACCATGCGGGACGCTTGCAACGATGTAACTCGCGCCACGTTCGTGACCGGTAAAAAAGTAGACCAGCACACTGCCTATCGGCATTCCGGCCAGCAATCCGGAAATGCGTGGGTTGACGCGCTCAGCGATCGCTGAGAGCGACAGTACCGTGACGATTGCGGAAGCCAGTTGAACTGCGAGTGTTGCGCCCATCAGTCGTCTAATGAACCGAGGCGGGTTTTGGGGAAGAAGCAGGAAACACGCATGCAACTGAGTTCATGAGATTGAAAGCCCCTGGCGGTGCTGTGAGCTCTGGTATCACCTCTAGTCGCGGCGGTCGAATGTCCCAAATTGCTGCGCAAGGTTACCGGCAGCGTGTATTGCGACAATGCGTTTACGCCGTGGGTCAACGGGACGCGCGTTGCTACCGACCCGATCGCTTCTACACCGCACCAGGCAGTGAGCACGCGCTTCCAGCAGGACGGCACGTCGGCTCTCACCGATGCCATCCAATGCTAGGCCAATGCAAACAAACACAAGGCCGTGGCCGCGGCAAATGAAGACGCGGTGACAGCCTACGGGCTGTCGTTCGCGTCCTGTTGGGCGGGTGTGGCGTCTTCAGGCGCTACCATGCGCCGCGCGTCGCGACGACGCCGGGTTCGAATGATGAGCTTAAGACTGAACCAGTACCCTGCCCATCCCATCAAGATTGCCCAGGGTATACAGCCTACAAACATCGGCACGCCAAACTGATCGAACAGATTAACGGTGCCAACCCAAAGACTCTCCAACCAGCCAACATCTTCATTGGTTGTCGCAACGGAGGACTGAAAGCTGTCGAATCCTTCGTTGTCAAAACGTCCAAGCATCGCCCTGCCCGTCACCAGAAACAGGTAATAGGCGATCGGAGCGGAGAAGACGTTGGTGACCCAGGTCCACGCTAACGCTGGCAGCAGATTGAAATCCCAGCGCGGAAAGAAACGGTGCACGATGAACCAGATTGCCGCGACGATAGGCATCTGCGCGCCAACCATCGGCGTGAACGCAAACGCCAGGCCTACCATAGCCCCCCGTGCCGTGTACTCGGCAGGGTGTTTGCCTCGCAACAAAGGTGCGAGCAATCGGCGATAGATTTGGCGCTTGAATTTCACGAATGATCTGCGGGGCCACTAAGGCACTACGACCAGGCACATGACAGTTACGGGATGACATTTAGAGGCGGAACGAACAGCCAAGGTTCACTCGCCGGGTGGTCGGCGCCTGAGTCAGAGGGGCGAGAGAGTACCCCTTCTAAGAATCAATGTCCCGGAAAACGTGCGGCATGCGACTCAGATCACGGATTCGATCCGCAGTCGACTCTGGTGTTGAACTACGCGCCGCCGTCCGCTTTGTGCGGAGAAAAATCATACGCTTCAGTTCCAGCGCCTGGCTGCTCACGCTCGCATGCTCCGTGCCAGCACATTGTTTGCTTGAGTTTCTAATTGGGCGTCGAGGACTTGTCGTGATGATATCCAGGCGCCGCGCCCCAGCCAGCCAGACAGACAGATCATAAAGACCCGATTTCGCGCGCGAGGATGTCCTCGATTATCGCTTGCACGGCAAAAGCTTCTGCAAACGTCGGCATGGGACTGTTGGCACCGGCAACCGCGTCATGGGCGGCTTTGAGTTGGCTCCGATAACCGGCTTCACGCGGATCGTCGACATCGCGGAGTGCCGCTTCGAACGCGCCACCGTCTGAGCAGTAGAGGCGATTCCAGTCGATGATCCGCAGAGACTGACGTGTGCCCCATAACGTGGCTTCGACCAGATCGGGTCCCCGCCCGCCGACGCTCGCGGCGACCGAAACAGGCGCACCGCCAGCCTCCAGGAGCGCCGTGACGTGAGTCTCAGCAGCGGGTGCCGGCGGATAACGTACGGCAGCGTCCTGCAGGACCGGCACTCCCAGGAGTCGCTGCGCCAGGTAGATCCAGTGAGACAACACTTCTCGCGTAAATCCACCGTCTTCGCGGAAGCTCAACCAGTCAGCTGCCGCCATCTGCCAGTCTCGCGGCCAGGTCGCGAAGTGCAGACGAATGTCCATACCCACAACATCACCCACTACCCCATCGCGAAGCCGCCTCTCGATCTCCGTTGTGGCCAGGGCGCCAGCCAATGAGAAATTAACGATGTTGACGCACCCCGCATCATTTGCGTGGTCGATGAGTGCCCGCGCACGCACGGCGTCAACGTCGAGAGGTTTCTCGCAATACACGGCTTTGGTCGCCCGCAGCGCTTTGTTGGCGTGTTCTGCATGGAAACGCGGAGGACAAGCGATGTAGACGACTTCAACGTCATCCTGCGCGATGGCCGTGTCGGCGTCGGGCGTGATAGCCACATCTGGATACTGCAGATGCACGGCGTCGCAGACTGCGTCGTCCGGGTCCCACGCAGCCACGACGTCGAAGCCGGGATAACGATGCATATTGCCGAGCATGCGCTGCCCCATGATGCCCAAGCCAATGATGGCGGTCCGATGATTCATCAAACGGGCTCCTTATCTATATGCCACAGATCTATATGCCACAGGTTCACTGCAAGCAATTTGGTCAGGTCGTCCAAGCTTACCGGAAGCGACGAGCGACTATGTGATTGAGATTCCGGTCGCGAATGCGTAACGTCCCGTATCTTCCCGAGTCGGAGAAGTACCCATCAGGGCGGCAAATTCGCACACGCTCGCGGGCATCCTGCTGACAATCGCGGCGATGGTCTCGCTCGCGAGTGCTGACGCAATTTCCAAACATCTGACGCTTAAGTACGCGATCGTGCAGATTCTGTGGATCCGGTACGTGTTGTACGCAATGTTTGGAACGACGGTTGCCTACCTGGAACGCGGGCGCGCGGGCTTCAGCAGTCGTAACCTGCTATTGCAGCTTGGCCGGGCGCTGCTGCTGGTGTTCGCCAACATTGTCATCATCTTCTCGTTCAGCCAACTACCGTTGGCTGACGTCCACGCAGTCATCGCGGTGGCACCCTTAGCGGTCACAGCCGTATCTGTATGGTTCCTGGGTGAGACCGTAGACCGGGGCCGCTGGATCGCGATATTTGTAGGTTTTACCGGCGTCGTGATCATTGTGCGTCCGGGTGTAGGCGTATTTGACCCGGTAGCGTTGGCTCCTCTCGCCGGCGCCGCGCTGTATACGACCTATCAGATTCTGACCAAACTTGTGACAGCCAACGATGGCGCCGGCACGACGCAGTTTTTCACGGGTGTGGTTGGCCTCGCCTGTTTCAGTCTGGCGGTGCCGTTTGTTTGGGTCGACCCACAGCCCGGCGACTGGTTCTGGTTGGGGGCCTCCGCGGTCCTGGGGATGGCCGCACACGTATTGATTGTCATGGGCTTGAACCTCGCCCCGGCCAGCACCGTGCAGCCATTCAACTATGTCATGCTGGTAGCTGCAGCCGTACTGGGTTATCTGGTGTTCGACGACATCCCGGACGCACCCACATTCATTGGAGCAATCATCGTGGTCGCAGCCGGTCTATACGTCATTGCGGTCGAGAGACGCGCTGCAGCCAAAGAAGCTGATGAGTTGAATCGATGAGCAATGCTCCCATCTCCAAGGCAGAGACGGTGGCACCAGACCCCGGCGCACGCAAGAGGCTGAAAGACCGAAGAGTACCGGTATCCGCGATCGCCATTTTTGGCTTTGGCGTGTTGGTTGCTGTGGCAGTGGGCGCGGTGTTGTTGGCAGGCATTCTAAGCGCAACCAAGAATACAAGCACGCTGCTGCAGGACAAGGGTGAATCGGTAGTGAGCCTGGTGGAACGCGACATCGATGCCCGCCTCAGCCCAGCCGTCAGTCAATCCCAATGGATCGCCAACGCTTTTGCCGAGAGAAAACTGTCACTTGAAGATCTCGGCAGCCTCGACGCGTTCATGTTGGGCGCCCTGGCCGGAACGCCGCAGATTGCCGGCATGGCGATTGTCACGCCGGATGCACAGTCACGCAGATAGACCCGCGCTCAGGCAGAGGTCATACAGGCCGATTGGAGCGCAGACAAAGAGCTCGTCCAATGGGTGCGCGATGGTACGACTCAATCTGGTGCTGCGTGGCGCCCCCCTTTCTGGACTGAAGCCGCCGGCGCCGCGGTGGTCATGTTGGACACGCCGCTCAAGTACAACGACGAATACCTCGGCATGTTGGCGCAGGTAGTGCCTATCGCTGAGATTTCATCAGCTTTGGGAGAACTGGAACTCCCATCCGGCATGACCCCGTTTGTACTTTACGGACGTACCCGGGTCCTCGCACACTCGACGATGATCAACTGGAAGCCTGAGGTCATCGGCGACGAGGTGCCGTTACCCGCATTGGCTTCGTTTGGAGACATTGCACTGCGCCGGATTTGGACCCCGGATGAAGATTCCATCTTTATTTTGCGCGACATCAAAAACGTCGCCGCAACCGGCGCCATGATTGGCGACAATTTCCATATCTACCTTTCACGCAGTCTCAAGACCTACGGCGACTGGACGGTGGGCGTGTACTTCAACACGGATTTGATTGGGAACGAGGAATACAATCGCCTGGTACGGTCACTGTGGGTGGGGCTGGGTGTACTCGTTATCGCGGTCATCGTCGCCGCCAGAGCAGGTCGTCGTATCAGCGTGCCTGTTGAAGAGCTGGCCGACGCGGCCCGCGCCGTAGAAACGCGCGGGCTGGAGGCCGCACCTGCGGTTCCGTCCAGTCGCATCAAAGAACTGGACGATGCGTCGATCGCGTTCAATCGCATGGTTGCGGGTCTTCAGGATCGCGAAATGATTCGTCGCACCCTGGGCCGGTTTGTACCAGAGGAGGTTGCGCAGTCACTCTTGTCCGCAGGCGGCGAACTGGAAGTTGCACAAGCCCAGGCGACCGTATTGTTTTGTGACATCGAAGGGTTCACCGCGCTCACCGAGCGGGTTGGTCCTGATGGCATCATGACACTCTTGAATGAGTATTTTGAGGACATGGTGTCGATCCTGGAGCGCCACCACGGCGTGGTCACGCAGGTTCAGGGTGACGCCATTCTCGCGACCTTTAATGTACCCATTGAAAATCCGGAGCATGCGGCAAACGCTTTGCGGGCGGCGCTCAAAATGCACGCGTCGATGGACAACAAGCAATACGCAGGACAATACGTAAAGCACCGGATTGGCATCAACACGGGTTCAGTTGTAGCGGGCGCGGTCGGCGCGAGCGGCCGCTTGAGTTATACCGTCCACGGCGACGCCGTCAATCTGGCATCACGCCTTGAATCCCTCAACAAGGAGCTTGGGACACGTATTCTGATATCCGAGCACACCTATTTGTTGGTGCAGGGTTTTGACCTGCAATCCGTTGGCGCAACGTCTGTTCGCGGCCAGTCAAAACCGGTCAAATTGTTTGAGCTTTGCGGACGGGCTTAGCCCACCGTCACGCGGACTAGACGAGCAGGTCTTGTTCAAATGGCAGAACACTCAACAGCCGATGACCATCCTCGGTCACCAATACCTGCTGTTCTAACTTGACGCCATCGGGGCCGCTTCGCTCGCCGATGTAACTTTCCACGCACAGTGTCATACCAGGCTCGATCAAACCGTCTTCCGTGTGCTCATCAAACCAACCGTTGCCGGGTATGTTTGGCCACCCGCCGTACAAACTGACGCCATGCCAGTTCATCGGAATGCTCTGCTCGCGATAAGCCGCTGGCACATCGAACCCAGCCTCCGACAGCTCTCTAAAGGTGAGGCCGGCCTGAGGATGGCAACGTTATGCTGCACATGCTCGTGGGCAATTTTATAAATGTCCTTCTGGCGGTTTGTCGCGCGCTCAGGCGCACACACAAAGCTGCGTGAAATATCCGCGTCATAGCCATACGGGCCAATCATGTCCGTATCGAGTGCAACCATATCCCCGGCTTGCACAACTCGTTCCCCGCTCTCCTGATACCACGGATTTGTCCGCGCGCCCGACGACAACAGACGCGTGTCCAGATATTCACCACCGCTCGCCGTATTCACGTGGTTCAGGATCGCCCACAGGTCGTTTTTCGTTCTGCCCGGAACCAGCTCATCGCGCAGCCGTCGGACGCCCTCTTCCGCAACCCTCACGGACTTGACCATCGCGCGGCTCTCATCTTCATTCTTGATGTTATGCGCGGCACACATCACGGCATATCCATCCACCAGATCGTAACCCCGATGCTGCAACGACATCACGGCTGAATATGGCACCTGGTTGTCGACAGCCAGTCTGCGCTCGCCGCCGCACTGCAGATCCATGAGGGCCGTCACTTCGTCCGTCCATCGGCGTAGTTTTGAATCGCGCTCTACCGCACTCAAGTTGGGACCAAACTGCAGCGATGTAGAGGGGCGCACTTCTGCGACCGTTGTCAGACCATCGGCAAGGTGTTCGCTGCCGGCGTACTCAAATAGTGTCACCCGGCCTTCTGCGGGGATGAACGCCATCCGGATCACGGTATGCAGCGCCCACGGCTGCATGTTCCGCATGCCTGTGGCGTAACGCGTGTTCACGGGATCTTAGGTCAGCATCGCGGCAATGTTCCGCTGTGCCAGTGCCTGTTGCACGCGGCTCAAGCGATACTCATACATCTGGTCCACATCAATCACGGACTCGGACAAATCTAATGTCGCGAGTGTCTTGTCCGTCACAGCGAATCCAGTCGCAATATCATCCGTGGTCTAAGTCTCTGACGGCTTGCGGCGCCAGCGGAAATCACAATAGTTCGCACCTTGCATCAAGGTCTGTGTGCGCTCAAACGCCCACGTAGGGCGCATCAGTTCTTCCGCAGCAAAATCTACGCCGCAGGTCATCAACGCACCAATCTCGGGCTCACCGATCGAACGAAAGTACTCGGCAAACGCGCACTTCGTGACATCGTTTGCATAGTAGTCGTCATCGTTGCGGCGGGTAGCCTGCTCGACCGGAAACGCCGGCCCATCAACCTCAACGGATGGATGTTGGTCCGGTTCGAAGCCACGACGTTCGCGGTACTGAACGTACGCGCCTG
>CEUN01053679.1_pt1 | contig 22646 bp, 21 predicted proteins | sample 361501 | NCBI WGS metagenome assembly CEUN01 (sample SAMEA2622801, study PRJEB7988) | marine metagenome | biome: marine biome (ENVO:00000447); feature: marine epipelagic mixed layer (ENVO:xxxxxxxxx); material: "saline water (ENVO:00002010), including plankton (ENVO:xxxxxxxx)" | depth 120 m | reverse complement strand
TTTTTTTATTCTTAATGAGAGGAAAGTCGAATATGGACTGGAAAATTCCTACTATAATATTATTTGCGCTCGCACTTGGTGCCTGTGAAACAACTCCAGATAATGTTGGTTCAGTCAAGGGAACTGGAAGTATTAGTGGCAAAACGGCTACAACTTCCCTAGCCCCTGTTAGTGTTATCAAAAATCGTAAATTAGCGAAACTAGCCCCTGGCGGAGTTGCAGCTGGCAGCCAGGAAGACCTTGTCACTAATATTGGAGACAGGGTATTTTTCGAATTAGATAGCGTCTCATTATCATCTGATGCTCGATCTACACTTGAAAAACAAGCCCAATGGTTGCGCAAAAACCCACATGTTACGGTAACTGTTGCTGGTCATGCTGATGAAAGGGGTACGCGAGAGTATAACCTTGCATTAGGTGAGCGTCGTGCGACGGCAGCCCGTGATTATTTGGTGGCTCTTGGTCTTGATCAAAATAGAATCAAAACCATAAGTTATGGTAAAGAGCGACCGATTGATGCACGTTCTATTGAGGATGCTTGGTCTAAGAATCGCCGCAGTGTTACTACAGTAGATTAGTAAAATAGTCCTTAACGAGAACTTGTCATATAATTGTTTGATTGTTGGCGGTGGAATTAATAATGAGAGTTGCATTGTCTAGCATTAATTATACCAAACTATTTGGGGTTATCTCATTCGTTTTCTTAGTGGGTGCTTTATCTCAGCCCGTGAAGGCACAGCACTCACCGGAAATTATTAAGCGTTTGCAACGGATGCAAAATGATCTTACAACACTGCAAAAATATGTTTATCGGGGTAAGGTCTTGCCTGCTAAAAATTTTTCTCGTCCCCCGGAGAGCAAGTCATTGAATACGGCCTTGGCCAGACTTTCTAATACCATCACCCAGCTTGATGCGGAAATTAGGCGTTTAACTGGGACCAATGAAGAACTAAATTATGAAATTTCCAATTTAAAAAAGCGTCTTAATACTCTCGATAAAGACGTGGCTTTGAGATTAGAATCCCTAGAAAATCGTTTAATTCCCAATATAAAAAACGGTTCACTTTCGTCTAAACCCTTTCAACAGAGCGTTAACCTCAAGCCTTTAGTTAGATCGTCTGAACCGTCGATTAAAGGGGCAGATAAAGGAGTCAAACCCTTTGGGATTAAAAAAAGTTCTTCGGAGAATATAATAAGCGTCAAGGAAACACCGAAACATCAATTTGAGAAAGCATATTCACTAATTATTAAACAAAACCATGAGGCTGCCGAACAAGCGTTCACCGCATTTATAAGAGCTCATCCAACTCATCCTTTTGCATCCAATGCGTTTTATTGGCTTGGGCGTACGTTTTTTGTGAGAGATAATTTTGAGCAAGCAGCGAGCACCTTTGCCCAAGGGTTTCAAAGGTTTCCTAATAGTAAAAAAGCACAAGCAACATTGTTAAATTTGGGAATGTCGTTATCTAAATTGGGAAAAGAACAGGAAGCCTGTATGACATATAAAAAATTGCGAAAAACCTTTAAGAATCTGACATCCCGGGTCAATAGGCGCCTAGATCGAGAACGTAAGAAATCAGGTTGTAGGCGCTGATACGCGGGTAAAATTTTCCATTAAGGTATTATGACAGTCGATAAACACAAACCAATCGGAGAAGTAGAATTCTCTAAACTCATGCAATCTGTTGGGCCATTCGAGAAATGCCCGGAATTGGCAATTGGATTCTCAGGTGGAGCCGATAGTACAGGATTGCTGATTTTAGCTTCCCGTTGGGCTAAGCGACGTAAAGGTAGAACTTACGCGTTGACTGTTGATCATGGCTTAAGAGCCACGTCATTGTCTGAAGCTAAAATCGCACAAAATAATATTAGAATCTTAAGGGTACCCATGTATATTTTGCCGTGGATTGGCCCAAAACCCGATACTCGGGTTCAGGAGTCCGCTCGATTGGTTCGTTATAAGCTGTTGTCGGAATGGTGTCGCCGTCGAGGTGTTCTCCATTTACTAATAGCCCACCACGAAGAAGATCAGGCGGAAACATTACTGCATAGACTTGGCAGAAAGACGGGTGTAGATGGTTTGGCTGGTATTTCAGCTATAAGAGAAAATAGAGATGTTAGAATATTACGGCCTTGTCTCTCCATTCCAAAGGCTAGGCTAGAAAGGTCAGCTAAAAATCATGGTATTCGCTGGGTGGAGGATCCCTCAAATCAAAATTGTAATTTCGCTCGGGTAAGGCTAAGAAAATTATTACCCGTTTTAAGAGAAGAAAAAATTTCATCAGGTGCACTTGGAACTACAGCAAGGCATTTGGCAAAGGTGCGTAATATTTTGGATGATCAAACAACTCAAGTTTTGGCGAGGGCAGCTGAACTTAATGATTTAGGATATGCAAGAATTCAATCTAAAATTTTGAAAGAGGTCGATAGAGAATTAGCAATACGTGCTTTGGAGAGGTTGTTGGGTACTATCGGAGGACATTTTTACCCTATTAGTCACAATGGAATTAATAACGTAATGAAAAAACTCCAAAAACAAGGTTTGTTTGCTTCACGAACGCTTGCTGGATGCAAATTACAATGCGATAAAAACAATATTTTAGTCATCAGAGAAGCAGCGCGATGTGAAGAGAAGAAAGCAAAAGTGGGATCTTGGGTTCATTGGGATGGTCGATTCAGAATTCGACTTTCCAAATGTGAAAAAACTGAATCTACAAGTTATATTATTAAGGCCCTTGGAGATAACTTAACGCGAAGACTTATAAAATTACAGGGCGATCAAAGGTATACCGATATTAAACGGCCGGTTCGTCAGTCTCTGCCGTCAGTTTGGGATAAAGGCGGTTTGGTTTGCGTTCCTCATTTAGGCTATAGACGTACAGAGGCAAATCCTGCTAGCGTATTCATGGTTCAGGCACAATTTCAGCCAAGAAGATCTGCAACCAATGCCTCATTTTCTATTGTATAACCGATGTAATTAACTATTTAATCTATAAGAAAATGAAAATTTAGGACAGAAATAAAGAAATAAAGAAATAAAGAAATTGAGAAATTTAGATCTCGTAGGAATTTTAATGTGAACAATCTAGGTAAAAATTTTGCTCTGTGGCTTGTTGTTGGTCTGTTGCTTGTAGCACTCTTTAATCTCTTTCAAGGATCGAGTGGTAGAAGTGGCCAAGTAGGAATACCATTTTCTGATTTTCTTGCAGAGGTTGAAAACGGTCAAGTTAGGGAGGTTGTTATTAAAGGTAACGACATCTCCGGTACCTTTAATGATAATCGAGGTTTTTCAACTTACGCGCCGAATGACCCTAATTTGGTTGAAAAATTGACTAAGCGTGGTGTTGTCATAAATGCGCAACCCACTGAAAGTAATTCGCCTTCGCTTATACAAATCCTAATCTCTTGGTTTCCAATGTTGCTATTAATTGGTGTCTGGATCTTCTTTATGAGACAAATGCAAGGTGGGGGTGGCAAGGCGATGGGTTTCGGAAAGTCCCGCGCACGAATGCTCACAGAGCAATCAGGTAGGGTAACTTTTGAGGATGTTGCAGGCATCGATGAATCCAAAACCGAGCTTGAGGAAGTGGTTGAATTTTTACGCGATCCACAACGATTCCAAAGACTAGGTGGTAAAATACCCAAAGGGGTTCTATTGGTAGGGCCTCCTGGGACCGGGAAAACATTGTTGGCCCGTGCTATCGCAGGTGAAGCTAACGTGCCCTTTTTTACAATTTCTGGTTCTGATTTTGTAGAGATGTTTGTAGGTGTTGGTGCTTCTAGGGTACGCGATATGTTCGAACAAGGTAAGAAAAACGCACCATGTATCATTTTTATTGATGAGATTGATGCTGTGGGACGTCATCGCGGAGCTGGTTTGGGAGGTGGAAACGACGAACGTGAGCAGACCTTAAATCAACTTTTAGTCGAAATGGACGGTTTTGAAACCAATGAAGGAGTTATTCTCATTGCCGCCACTAACCGTCCAGATGTCCTGGACCCCGCTTTATTGAGGCCTGGCCGATTTGACAGGCAAGTAGTGGTGCCCAATCCTGATATTTTGGGGCGTGAAAAAATTTTAAAAGTCCATATGCGCAAAGTTCCTTTGGCTCCAGATGTTGACGCTAGGGTTATAGCACGTGGCACCCCCGGATTTTCTGGTGCAGATTTGGCAAATTTAGTAAACGAGGCGGCATTGATGGCTGCTAGACGCAATAAGCGATTGGTAACGATGGCGGAATTTGAGGATGCTAAGGACAAAGTAATGATGGGGGCGGAGCGTCGTTCCATGGTAATGTCCGAAGATGAAAAAAAGCTAACCGCATATCATGAGGCCGGTCATGCAATTGTCGCACTTCATGTGCCGCAGCACGATCCGTTGCATAAAGTAACTATTATTCCCAGGGGTCGCGCATTAGGTGTCACGATGTCTTTACCAGAACGTGATGCTTTGTCGATGTCTAGAATTCAACTAGAGTCAAAGATTGCGATGGCTTTTGGCGGCCGCATAGCCGAAAAAATAACCTTTGGTAATGAAAACGTTACGACTGGTGCGGCCAATGATATTAAACAGGCGACGGGCATGGCACGCTCTATGGTAACAGAATTTGGATTTAGTGAAAAACTGGGACCATTACGTTATACGGATAATGAAGAAGAAGTATTTTTGGGTCATTCGGTGGCACAAAAGAAGAATGTATCCGATGCTACTGCCAAATTAATTGATGAAGAAGTTAGGAAACTTGTTGATGCAGGCATGGAAACTGCTGAGCGTATCTTAACAGAAAATAATAATGAACTTGAAGTTTTAGCTCAGGCGTTACTCGAATATGAAACTTTGTCTGGCGAAGAAATTTCAGCTTTGCTTCGGGGGGAAACAATAATTAGGCCAGATCCCGATGACAGCACACCAGATAACGAGGGTCGCACATCTGTGCCAACTTCAGGCATAAAAAATAAAAAAGATGGTGGCGAGCCAGATCTAAAGCCGGAGCCACAACCAGGTTCCTGAACAATAGTAACGATTTAATGCAAATTAAAAACGCCTCCGCTTTGCCGGAGACCTTTGAATATTTTTCGGACTTAGAATCTGGCTTCCAACTCAATCCCGACCCAACGGGTATGTGTAAATCAAATGGGGCAGAATTGTATATACCCGCCGGTGAAGGAGCTTTGAAGGTCAAAGCGGATATTGCTGAAATCCTGCAATGGGCTAAAAAGATTGATGCAGATCTAGAAAAGGTGATGATTCGACTTATTGATTCCGCCTCTAGAGAAGGTTTATCCTTCGCGGGACTTAAATTGGATCACCCAATTTTGATGGGCATTTTAAATATCACACCAGATAGTTTTCATGATGGGGGTAGTTTTTCCGATATTGAGGCTGCAATAGAACATGCTTTGAAGTTGATTGAATGCGGCGCGGAGATTATTGATATTGGGGGGGAATCTACTCGACCCGGTGCAAAAGCGATTTCAGAGCAAGAAGAGATTGACCGCATCATTCCAGTCATAGAAGGTCTTATAAAGGAAAATACTATAATTTCTGTTGATACAAGGCGTGCTGATGTAATGCATGTAGCCTTGGCAGCAGGAGCCAAAGTTGTTAATGACATAAGTGCATTGTCCGATGTCCGGTCTTTAGAAGCTGTAAAACAGGCAAAAGCATTTGCTATTCTAATGCATATGCAAGGGCACCCAAAAAATATGCAAAAAAGCCCACAATATGGCGATGCTCCATATGAAATTACTACATATTTATCAAAAATGGTTAACCGTTGTGAAAAAATGGGAATACCGCGCTCCAACTTGGCAATTGATCCTGGAATAGGTTTTGGGAAATCTGATATGCATAATTTAGCCATCTTAAAAAATTTATCGATTTTACATGGTGTCGGGTCTCCTGTAGCTATTGGTGTTTCGCGTAAAAGTTTTATTGGTAGGTTAACTAATACAATGTCTACAAATGACCGATTGCCCGGGACAATTGCGGCCATTGTGCAAGCTATGAAACACGGCATTCAAATTCATCGCGTTCATGATGTTTGTGAGGTCAAACAGGCACTTACGATTTGGAATCAAATTCAAAACGCTTAAAACAAAAATTACATTTTCTTATCAAAATTGCGTTATGATAAATTTATAAAGTATGGAACATCGTCAAAATATAGGGCAGGGCATTAATGGTGGTTAAACTATTTGGTACTGATGGAATAAGGGGAAAAGCTAATGTTAATCCCATGACCGCCGAAGTAGCCCTTAAAGTTGGTATGGCGGCAGGAGCAATATTCACGAGTGGAGCGCGGCGTCACACGGTGGTTATAGGCAAGGATACCCGCTTATCTGGTTATATGCTTGAACCAGCTCTAGCTGCCGGCTTTATAGGTATGGGGATGGATGTAATATTTGTTGGTCCTATGCCAACGCCGGCCGTAGCAATGCTGGTTCGAAGTCTTAGAGCAGATCTTGGAGTGATGATCTCGGCTTCACATAACTCCTTTGAGGATAATGGTATAAAATTGTTTGGACCGGGCGGATATAAGCTCTCGGATTCAGCCGAAGCGGAAATAGAGTCTCTAGTTGAACAAAAAAATACAAATAAAATGGCTACTCCCAATAAACTCGGACGAGCTCGACGATTAGAAGATGCGGAGGGGCGTTACATTGAGTTTGCTAAAAACACCTTTCCGAAGGGTTTAAGGCTGGATGGTCTAAAAATAGTAGTGGATTGTGCCAATGGTGCTGCTTACAAAGTAGTTCCTTCTGCACTCTGGGAGCTAGGTAGCGATGTAGTCGCTTTGGGAATTTCTCCTAATGGATTAAATATTAATAAGGCCTGCGGTAGTACTAATACGGAGTTAATGCGTAAGACGGTTGTAAATGAGGGGGCTAATCTTGGCATCGCGCTTGATGGGGATGCAGATCGAGTAATCCTTGCTGATGAGGAAGGTAATATTATTGATGGCGACCAAATTTTAGCTTTGATAGCAAATTCTTGGCAGCGTGATAATAGGCTTAAAGGGGAGGGAATAGTGACGACCATAATGGCTAACCTTGGATTAGAGAGGTTCCTAAATGATCTGGGATTAAAAGTGGTGCGGACAAAAGTTGGTGACCGTTATGTTGTAGAAAAAATGTTACGAGATGGTTTTAATGTTGGCGGTGAGCAATCAGGCCATATTATTCTTAACGATTACAATACAACAGGTGATGGACTAGTTGCGGCGTTAGAGGTCCTCTCTGTTATTGTGCAATCCAATAGACCAGCTAGTGAGGTTTGCAGGGTTTTTGAGCCTGTCCCGCAAATTCTCAAGAATGTGATGTTTACTGGTCCATCGCCAATGAATATGGCCTGTGTAAAAAAGATTATTGCGAGTGGAGAAAAGAAATTAGAGGGTGCCGGAAGGTTGCTAATACGTCAGTCTGGAACAGAATCAATAATAAGAGTTATGGCAGAAGGCAGCGATGAAATAATATTAAAAGAAGTTGTTAATGAAGTATGTTCCGAAATTGAAAAAGTTTCAGAGTGAATAAGGCAAAATGATCGGAAGAGTTTTAGTTATTGCGGGTTCTGACTCAGGGGGAGGGGCCGGTATTCAGGCAGACATTAAGTCAATAAGTGCCCTCGGAGCTTACGCTGCTTGTGCCATTACGGCTTTGACAGCTCAGAACACTTTGGGAGTACACGGCGTTATGAAAGTTTCCCCAGAGTTTATTGATAAGCAAATAATTGCAGTGTTAGATGATATAGGGGCCGATTGTATAAAGACGGGAATGCTTCATGACTCAATGGTAATTGACACGGTTTTAAGGACGCTAGAACATAAAGCGAGTGATGTCCCTGTAGTTGTTGATCCAGTGATGATTGCTAAAGGGGGTGCACCTTTATTGAAGGCAGAGGCTATTGTAACGCTGCGCGAGGAACTAGTACCACGAGCAACCTTGCTTACTCCTAATATTCCAGAAGCAGAAGCTATTTTGAATAGGAAGCTTAAAGGCAGAGATGACATGCAGGCAATGGGGGAGGAGCTTTTTGATCTTGGCTCAAAAGCAGTTTTGCTTAAGGGTGGTCATATGGAAGGGCCGATAGTTTGGGATTTTTTAATCTCAAATGATGGGTCTCGATTTTATCAAAATGAACGAATAGCTACTTCACATACTCACGGGACTGGCTGTACTCTTGCTTCTTCTATCGCCGCAGGTATAGCAAACGGCCTAACTATTGAGAGAGCGGTAACACAAGCGGAGACCTTTTTAAATAAAGCAATTCAAACTGCACCAGGCATTGGCAAAGGTCATGGACCCATAAATCATCTTCATACAGTTCAGTCTAGCTAGGCTCTTGGTGATATTTGATCTAGGGTCTCCGTTTATCGTTTGCTTTTCTTAAAAAAGACCTCGTTTTAGGAACTTGGCTCGGTCGGTCTCGTTTATCATTCCTAAAATTACTTTACGGTAACCCTCAACAGCCTCAGCCCCAGCAGCCCGATAAGCATGTGCGATTCTTTCTCTTTGGTTTTGGGAAAGTCTTTTCTCAAGGTTTACACCTTTTTCAGTCAATTCTAGAAGCCGTTGACGTCTGTCGCGTGTTCCGGTTCGCTGTGTTATAAACTTCTCGCGTACCAATTGGCTTAATACACGCGATAAACTTTGTTTAGTGATTTTAAGGATATCTAAAAGTGCCGAAACCGTTATATCCGGATTTCGGCCGACAAAATATATTACTCTATGGTGTGCTCTCCCAAACCCATAGGCCGCTAAAATGGCGTCGGGTTCCGCGGTGAAATCACGGTAGGCATAAAACACTAGTTCCATTCCCTGCCTTAATTCTTCGTCTCGCAGAAATAAGGGGTTTGCCCCTGCCTTTATGTCAGTCATGTTGACATATATGACTGCGAATGATACGCAGGGCAACCCGAAATTTAAACTTTTAACGCTTTTTTTCGTCACCTAACTTTATCATGGTTTTAAATATATGCTGAATTTTGATGATCAAGATGGGCAGATTTGGTATAATGGTTCGCTAAAAGAATGGCGGAATATTCGATTGCATGTACTGAGCCATGGTCTTCATTATGGCAGTTGTGTTTTTGAAGGTGAAAGAGTTTATAACGGGAATATTTTTAAGCTAAGGGAGCATACTGAAAGACTTATTAAGTCAGCGGAAACACTAGGTTTTGTTATACCCTATTCTCTACAACAAATTGAAGATGCAACCGCAGAAACTGTTTTGGCGCAGGGTTTCTCTGATGCATATGTTCGACCTGTAGCGTGGCGTGGAAGTGAAATGATGGGTGTTTCGGCACAAGAATCAACAATTCATTTGGCTATAGCGGTTTGGGAATGGCCTTCTTATTTTTCTCCAGAGGCTAGAATGAAAGGTATAAAACTGAGCTGGGCACCATACAAAAGGCCCTCCCCGGAATGTGCCCCTGTTCATTCCAAAGCTGCGGGCTTGTATATGATTTGTACATTGTCTAAGCATGCGGCAGAGGCGGAGGGATTTGATGATGCCTTAATGCTAGATTGGCGTGGGCAGGTGGCGGAAACAACGGGGGCAAATGTCTTTCTTGTAATTGATGGTTCGATCCATACCCCTACTCCGGATTGTTTCTTAAATGGAATAACTAGAAGAGCGGTCATAGATCTTGCGCGTGGCCATGGGATTGAGATTATTGAGCGGGCAATATTTCCTGAAGAGTTATCTAAGGCTGATGAAGTTTTTGTGACGGGCACTGCAGCGGAGGTGACCCCCGTATGTCAAATTGATAAGCTGAAATTCAAGGTCGGTTCAGTTACTAAATTATTGCTCGAAGAATATGATCACCTCGTACGTCAGTCACAATAAACCTAAGTAATTATAGACGGTTGCTGCCAATTAATTTTTACTTATGTATTTTCAGTTTCCCATTTGTTAGCTTCTCTTTCATCATCGTCCTGAGCCTCAACCCAGCTATCACCGGACAGGCTAGATTCAACCTTCCAAAATGGCGCTTTGGTTTTTAGCCAGTCTATAAGAAAATGACAGCTTTCTATTGCGGCGGTTCGATGTGCGGAAGTTGTTGCCACGAGAACGATGCGGTCACCGGGTTGGAGTTTACCAAATCTATGAATGATCAATACATCATTTAAAGGCCATCGCTGATTTGCTTCCTTTTCAATTTTTCTAAGTTGTTTCTCGGTCATCCCAGGATAGTGTTCAAGTGTCATTGCACTAATCTGTTCCTCATTAGCCATGTCCCGCACAAAGCCGATAAAACAACTCTGCGCTCCTATTTCAAAATTTTCATCCGTCATTTTGGAGAGTTCAATACCGACATCAAAATCCTCTGCCTGAACCCTAATCACCTACTCACCCTCCTGTCATCGGTGGAAATAGTGCAACCTCATCTTCTGGATCAACTCGAGCATCTAAAGTGGTGATTTCTTGATTAATTGCTACCCGTATTAAGCTTAGGTTTTGGAAAGCGTCGTGATATCCATCCCCTCTTTTTTTAAGCCATTCAATCAGAGCGCTAACATCCTTAATATGGGTTGGTAAATTGACCGTTTCCTTTCCCATACCAACCCGAGCGCGTACCCATCCAAAATATAATAACTGCATTAACTAACCTCGTTAAATGGTAAAAAATCTACCATATTCCCGTTTTTGATTGTTGTTTGTTCCTCGCTTAGTTCAACAAGCCCATCTGATTGAACCATAGAAGTCAGAATTCCTGCACCGCTAAGAGGAAATTTCTCTGCTTGGTAAACACCTTTTTCCCCAATGGTAAGCGCTGCGCGAACCCATTCTCTCCTACCTCTTTTCTTTTCATAATTGAATGCGGCTGGTACTCGAAAAATTTTTGGATCAATTTGGGTTGCACCGTTGAGTAATAATAAAGCGGGTCTAGCAAAGCGCATAAAAGTAACCATACTGGCTACAGGGTTTCCAGGGAGACCTATGAAGGGAACATTTTTGATTTGGCCAAAAGTGATGGGTCTTCCGGGTCTAATGGCAACTCGCCAGAAATATAAACCCCCTATCCCGGCTACCGCCCGTCGAATGTAATCTTCTTCACCTGTTGAGACGCCTGCGGAGGATATTATAACGTCGTGTTCGAAGGCGGCACTAATTAAAGTTTCACGAATAACTTCAATGTCGTCCGAGATGATACCTAAATCACTCACCTTACATCCGAGTTGACGTAGAAGGGCTGATATGGAATAGCGATTAGAATCAAAAATCGTTCCCGGCCGTAATTTATCACCTATATCACAAACTTCATCGCCTGTAGAAAAAAGAGCAACGCGTAAAGGGCAGTAAACTGAAAGTTTTTCTATACCGATAGAGGCAGACAATCCAATTTCTTGGGGGCGGAGGCGTTGCCCCTTCGTTATTATAATATTACCAGGTTTAATATCTTCCCCCGCAAAGCGCCGATTGGCCCCTCTTTTGACACCTTTTGGAATTATAACATTATTGTCCTCAACTAAACAGTCCTCCTGCATCAAGACTGTGTCAGGCCCATTTGGCATGGGTGCTCCAGTAAATATCCTATAGGCATTTCCCATATCTGCCGTTTCTATTAATGGGTGTCCAGCTGTAATCCGTCCCTTTATTGGAAGTTTAGTCTCTCCGGTTTGGGAGATGTCATCAAAGTATACGGCGTAACCGTCTACAGCTGAGTTGTCATGGGCGGGTACTTCCTGCTTTGATTTTAAATCTACGGCTAAGATCCGCCCAATACCATCTGCTAATTCCACCTCTTCTGATTTAGAAATACATGTAAGTCTTAAACGTAACTCATTTAATGCAGTGTCGGTGTTAATTAAGTCTTCACCAAAGGCAAAGCAGTCATCTTTTAACTGTCCCATATCTACAGCACCTCTGAGGGTTGCAATTTGAGTTCACAAATTTCCTCGATGAACTCTGCAATAGCGTGAAAGTCATTAATATCTAGATGCTTTATATTCGTCTCAAGAAATCCATCGCTGGCTATTCCAATAATGTGGGGGTCATTTGGATATAGGAGAGGTTTTTTTAACTTACTCCGGTGTACTTCTAGTTTAGGGTGACTGTGATGTTTAAAACCCTCAACGAGGATAATGTCTACAGGTTTCATTTTGTCTAACAATATTTTTGGGTCTGGTTCAGTAACGTTTCTGTTTTCATGCATAAGGGCCCAACGCTTTTCTGACGAAATCATGACCTCTAATGCACCAGCATGTCGGTGTTCAAAAGAATCTTTTCCTGGTTTATCAATATCAAATTTATGATGAGCATGTTTAAGAGTAGAGACGCTATATCCCCTATTTATTAATTCCGGTATCAACTTAACAATTAAACTTGTTTTTCCACTGCCACTCCAGCCGGCAAACCCAAATATTTTCATTATTATGGTTCCTTGGTACTCTCCTCGATCTTTTTGATTTCCTCAGAGGTGTCTTTAAACTTCTCGTTCATATCCATATGACGTAATCCTTTCCTTAAATAATCATATCCGGTAATTAGAGTTAAAAGAGCTGCAAACCAGAGCCCAGTTTCTCCAATCAATCTTGTCTCCATAAATTCTGGACCCGCATCGCCCACAATTAGGAAACCTATAGAAAACATTTGTAATGTTGTTTTCCATTTGGCCAATGCACTTACCGGCATGTGTTCGTGATTTCCGGCTAAAAATTCTCTTAAGCCAGAAACTAAGATTTCTCTGCATAATATAACAATGGCCGGTAGCACTGCGAGGCCAGTTATTTGGCCACATCCAGTCATCATGAGCAAGGTCGCCGCCACTAGTAGCTTGTCGGCGATAGGGTCTAGAAATTGTCCAAGACGTGATTGTTGATCTAGAGCACGCGCTAAAAACCCATCAAAAAAATCTGTTATAGCCGCTATTCCAAAAAGTGTGCAGGCAAGATAACGCCCAATATTGTTCTCTAAAAACAGCAAAGCTACAATTCCCGGAATAGCCGCAATCCGAAATAAGGTCAGTCCGATTGGAATATTTCTTAGCATTGCTGAGCCCTGATCCTGCCGTGTCTGTTTCTATGTATTACGGTCAATTACTATTTTAAAAATATATTTTAATTGTCTGAGTGGAAATGTTCATAAATTTTTTGTGCTAAAGGGTGGCTAATGCCTTCAACAGTCACTAAATCGGCTACGCCCGCATCACCTACTCCTCTCGCAGAACCAAAATGGTGCAACAAGGCCCGCTTGCGGTTGGCACCAACTCCAGATATTTCATCTAGAGGAGATTTGCCCAGCGCTTTTTTTCGTTTGGTGCGGTGGCTTGTAATAGCATACCGGTGGGCTTCATCCCTCAGGCGCTGTAAGTAGTAGAGGATAGGGTCTGTTGATTTCAACTCAAGTGGTGCCCTGTTCTTCATATATATCTTTTCCTGTCCGGCATTTCTATCCGGTCCTTTAGCGATAGCAATTATAGGAATATTATTAATATCAAGATCTGTCATTATTTGGTGAACGGCATTTAATTGACCTCGTCCGCCATCAATGATCAAGAGGTCAGGCCAATTGTGTGATAAAAGCTGGTTTGCCTCGCTTTTGGACCGTCTGAAACGGCGCTTTATAACCTCTTTCATCATTCCATAATCATCTCCAGGTGTTAAGTTTTCTCCCTTGATGTTAAACTTACGATAGGCTTGTTTAATGAATCCATCGGGTCCTGCAACTACCATTCCTCCAACCGCGTTAGTGCCTGATATATGGCTATTATCATACACCTCTATTCTGTTTGGTGAGGAAGTCAAATGTAAAACCTCCGCAATACATTTAAGTAAACGTTGCTGAGTTCGACTTTCAGCCAAATGCCTTGCCAAGGCTTCGCGAGCGTTAGTAAAAGCATGTTGGATCAAAGAGAGCTTACTTCCCCTTAGGGGGTTCTTTATTGTAACTTTAGCATCTGCACGGACAGATAAAGCATCGGTTATTAATTTGCATTCCGGTAATTTTTCGCTAACCAGAATAGTTTTTGGGGGTTTTTTATCTATATAAAATTGGCTGATGAAAGAAGAAATTATCTGCGAGGACTTAAGGTCACTCGTATTGTTTGGAAAATAAGTGCGGTTACCCAAGTTTTGTCCATTACGAAAAAAGAAGACCTGGATACAAGCTAAACCACCATCCTGATAAGCGGCAATTATATCTGCGTCATCTACGGCTTGGACATTAATTTCTTGATGTGCTTGAATTTGGGAAAGGGCTTTAACTCGATCACGATAAATGGCCGCTTGCTCGAATTTCATATTTTCGGCTGCTTCTTCCATACGCTCTAATAAGTTTTTTTGTAGGTCTCGACTATTACCAGTCAAAAAATCTCGTGTTTCTTGAACAATTAAATCATAATCTTTGCTACTAATACGATCTACGCATGGGGCAGCACATCTTTTAATTTGATACTGTAGGCAGGGGCGTTTTCTGCTGTAAAATATATTGTCGGAACAATTTCTTAAGGGGAATGCCCGTTGTAAACTAGCGAGTGTCTTGTTGACTGCTCCAACGGATGCGAATGGGCCAAAATATTCTCCCGCCTGCTTACGGCCACCCCTGTGTTTTATTAGTTGTGGCCAATTTTTTGTATCGGTGAGCAATAAATATGGAAACGACTTGTCATCTCGCAGCATTACGTTGTACCGGGGCTTCAATTTTTTGATCAAATTACTTTCCAAAAGCAAAGCTTCTACTTCGGTATGGGTCTCGACAATTTCAACTAGTCGTGTTGCCGCAATCATACGCTGCATTCGGATTGGTAGTTTGAATGGCCGGGTATAACTTGCTACCCGTCGCTTTAGTCCTTTGGCCTTTCCCACATAAAGAATGTTAGAATCATCGTCAATCATTCGATAGACACCGGGACAGTTAGTGAGAGTTTTTACCACATCCGTGATAACATTAATGCCAAGTTCCAGTGATGGTGGTGGGGAAAATGGTTTTTCGATCTTATCCTTCATCTGGACCACTTTATATTCTGTGTGGTAAACAATTTTTTATAAATATTAGGATCATAAGTCCATTATCATTTGATAAATAATAATTATTTAGGTTTTTCACCCGTTTTGTGGATATGTCTGTAAATAAATAGTATAAATTTTTCTAATCCTATTGCAATTAATCAAGTTTTCAAAAATTGTCTGTATTTTAGGCACTAAGCAGGTAGTTTTTAAAAATCCCAAAAGTGGTGAATTTGGAATTAATATTAAAAAATCATGCAGAGAAAGAATTTTATCGATTGACGTTTGATGGCTTTATTGGACAGCGCAAATTAAATTATGGGTGTTGTTGCTGACGAAATTTTATCGGAGGCGTTTTCGAATGATTTCTATACCCACGCTTGTTGCATCTGTAATTATATCAAGTTTCTCAATTCGTACTTTTATTTCTAAAATTCTTTTGTCCTCTAGGATGCTCTCAGCGATATTTTCAGCAAGAGTTTCTACTAAATTAATGTGACCGGCATTAATAATAGCTCGAATTTTTTCAACGACATTTTCATAGCATACAACATCCGATAGCCTATCTTTAATTGAGGTACTTGGTTCCGGAACAGCCATATCGAGATTAATTCTTATATTCTGTCTGCCATTCTTCTCATGTTTATGAATACCGATAAGGGCAGGCAGAACTAGTTCACGAATGAATACATGACGAATGTTCAGGTCCTCTTTTCTCTGAGTTTTTTGAACATAGTTTGATGTACTCATATAACTTATCCTTTATAAATGATTTCGTTTATTAAGTGTATTGTTCACAAAATAACATTATTCTGCGGGTGTATCAGTGTTGGTAGGTTTCGCCCACTCAAGGTGTTGGCCACCATCCAATGCTATCATTTGACCAGTCATTGATGGAGATGACAAAATAAATTTTACTGCCTGACAGATTTCTTCGGGTGTCGTCCCACGATTTAGTGGAGTGTTTATACATTGTTCTTTGAATTGCTTATTTGTTTGCCGCGGGCTAGGAAGGGCAGGACCTGGCCCCACACCATTGACGCGAATTCGGGGTGCCAAAGCCAATGCAAGGCTTTGAGTGAGAGCCCAAAGTCCGACCTTGCTAATAGTGTATGAAGTAAAATGCGGTGTTAGGTTCCACACTCGCTGGTCAATCAGGTTGATTACATTTCCATTTATATCTGTTGGTAATAATTTTGAAAACTGTTGGATTAAGAAAAAGGGAGCCTGTAAATTTGTTTTTAAATGGTGCTGCCAGCTATCGATGGTGGCTGTATCAATGGAGTCAAATTCAAATACGGATGCGTTGTTAACAAGGCAGGTAAGGGTGCCTAACTTTTGTGTGGCCTCATCAATTAAATATTGGGCTTGATCCTCTTTCTCTAGATCAGCAAAAATAGCTATAGCATTGCCCCCGCTCTCATTAATATTTTCTACTAAATTAACGGCCTCTTTTTTGGAATTTTGATAGTGGACGGCTACCTTCCATCCGTTATCAGCAAAATCGGAAGCGATTGCCGCACCAATTCTGCGGGCTGCCCCAGTAATTAGCACATTTTTTTCTTTTATTGTCATTTGCACACAATGTTAAATTAAAAACAAACTAAAGCTTAACTTCCAATTTTATACTGGCATATAAATGCAATAATTCGTAAGAAAATCATCATTCTAGTGTTTGCCCTTATGATAAGACTTTTTACTTTTTTGGGATTCTGCGGCACGAATAAGCGCGGCTAGCCCTCTAGGCCCCGCCGGTTCTGCTTCTATTAATCCTAATTCATGGGCCTCTAGTCGCTGAATTTCATCCCTTATCCGCGCTGCTTCTTCAAACTCTAAATCGCCAGCAGCTTTTTTCATATCATTTCTAAGGTGTTGCAGATGTTTTGTTAAATTTTCTCCGATAAATTGATTCGGTAGGTTGTCCCCTGTGTCTACAGTGTAATGGTCTCCTTCGTAAATCGATCCGAGTATATCTCCTATGTTTTTTCGGATCGTTTGAGGAGTAATATTCTTTTCTAGATTAAAATTTTGTTGTTTTATCCGGCGTCTGTTTGTCTCATGAATGGCGTACTCTAGGGAACTAGTCATATTATCTGCATATAGGATAACCCGGCCATCAATATTGCGTGCTGCACGCCCAATTGTTTGTATGAGAGACGTCCTTGATCTTAGAAAACCCTCTTTATCTGCGTCAAGAATAGCGACCAAAGCACATTCTGGTATATCCAAACCTTCGCGCAATAAATTGATACCAATAAGCACATCAAATGATCCTATACGTAATTCCCGAATGATTTCAATCCGTTCTAAAGTATCAATGTCAGAGTGAAGATATCGTACCCTTATCCCTGCCTCCTGCATAAATTCAGTAAGATCTTCGGCCATTCTTTTTGTAAGTGTGGTTATAAGTACCCTTTGTTGTTTTCGTGAACAATCACGGCATTCCGCCATAATATCATCAACCTGGTTTTCTACTGGACGAACAACACATAGGGGGTCGATTAGCCCTGTGGGCCTAATGACTTGCTCAACAAAAGATCCACTGGTTTGTTGGAGTTCCCAAGGACCAGGAGTAGCAGAGACAAAAACTGTTTGCGGGCGCATTCTTTCCCACTCCTCAAATTTCAGGGGTCTGTTATCCACGCAAGAAGGCAAACGAAATCCGAATTCTGCTAAGGTGGTTTTCCTGCTGAAATCTCCTTTAAACATTCCTCCAAGCTGAGGTACAGTAACATGGCTTTCGTCGACTATTAGCAGAGAATCTTCAGGAAGATATTCAAGCAATGTGGGTGGCGGCTCACCAGATGCCCGACCGGTTAAATATCGCGAATAATTTTCTATTCCAGCACAATGGCCCGTTGCTTCGATCATTTCTAAGTCGAATTTAGTCCTTTGTTGTATTCGTTGCGCTTCCAATAACTTATTTGAATCATGTAACTCCCTAACCCGACTATTTAACTCCCGTTTAATTCCCTTGATAGCTTGTTGCAACGTTGGTCTTGGCGTTACGTAGTGACTATTTGGATAAATGGTAATTGAATCCAACTCACCAGTCTTACTGCCAGTCAGTGGGTCAAACTCATGTATGAATTCTAATTCCTCTCCAAATAGAGATAGGCGCCAACCCCGGTCCTCATAGTGAGCTGGGAAGATCTCCAGTTGATCGCCGCGCACTCTAAAGGTACCCCGCGTAAAGTTTTGATCATTGCGCCTATATTGAAGTTCTATAAATTGTCGGAGTAATTGTTCGCGCTTGACCCCGTCCCCGACCTTTAAAGCAATAGTCATTTCAGAATAGGTTTCAACCGAACCGATACCATAAATGCAGGATACTGAGGCAACAATCACTACATCCCTTCTTTCCAGAAGGCCACGGGTGGCAGAGTGACGCATTCTATCGATTTGCTCATTTACTGAAGCATCCTTCTCAATATAGGTATCAGTTCGTGGTACATATGCTTCTGGCTGATAGTAGTCATAATAAGAAACGAAATATTCTATAGCATTATTAGGAAAAAAATTTTTCATCTCTCCATAAAGTTGCGCAGCCAATGTTTTGTTGGGAGCCAGTATCAAAGTAGGCCTAGAAAGAGATTCAATGACCTTTGCTATCGTGAAAGTTTTTCCTGAACCAGTGACACCTAGTAGCACCTGGTCTCTCTCCTCATTTTTGATACCTCTGATTAATTCCGATATAGCTGATGGTTGGTCACCAGCTGGTTCAAAATTGGAAACAAGTTTAAAATTAGCATTAGGAGTTTGTGTTGGTTGGCTATTCAAATGTACACTCATCGTCTTTTATATGCATGTTGATCAGTCAATTTCCAGTCTCTATAAAAATTTTTTAGATTATAGTACAACGCTGCGTAAAAAATTTATGTCAATATGCCTACTATAATTTTATAATAACGATAGCTGGTTTATTTTAAATTTCTAATTATAAGATTAAGGGCATGTCTGTTTATCTGAAAAATCGTTGGTATGTGGCTGCGTGGAATCACGAAATTACGGATCAACCCCTCGCTCGCACAATTATGGACGAGCCAGTGGTATTGTTTCGTGACCGAAATGGTATACCTGCGGCTCTAGAGGATAGCTGTGCGCATCGTTACATGGCTCTTTCAGAGGGCCGAGTAATAAATAATCATATCCAATGTCCCTACCACGGGCTTGAATTTGATAGAAATGGTTATTGTGTTTTGGTGCCAGGACAAAAAAATATTCCGCCCGGAGCTAGCGTTAGGTGTTACCCGGTGGTAGAAAAATGGCGTTATATCTGGATCTGGCCAGGGGATCCAAAGCTCGCAGATGAGGATTTAATACCTGATTTTCATTGGAATAAAGACCCAAACTGGGTGGCCGTTGGTGATTATTTTTATGTAAAAGGGAACTATAGGCTTCTAATTGCTAATTTACTTGATCTCTCCCACGTTGCATATGTACATGCTTCCACGTTGGGAACAGATGGTGTGGCCAATTTTCCGGTAAAAGTGACCCGAGATGACAATCAAATTCATGTTGAACGCTGGATATTTGATGAACCGGCCCCAGCAATGTTTCGAATGGTTGGCGATTTCAAAGAGGACGATAAAGTTGATCGATGGCAACTGATAAATTACCTAGAGCCAACACATTTTATGATAGACGTTGGTTGTGCATTGGCTGGAACAGGGGCACAAGAAGGAGAGAGATCTCAGGGTGTTACAATGTTCTCCAATCATACTTTGACTCCTGAGACTGAAAATACCACACATTATTTTTGGCATCATGCGCGTAACTTTAGACTTGAAGATGATACTCTCACCGAAAAATTAGCTAACGCCACTAGTACAGCCTTTGCTGAAGATGTTATTATCATTGAAACACAACAGGATCGAATAAAACGCTTAGGTTCTCATAAAGTCACAGTAGATATAAACGCAGATGCAGGGGTGCTTCAGGCTCGCAGATTGTTAGATAACCTTATAGAAAGTGAGTAAAAGATATTTTGAGGGGCTTTGGTTCATTTTTTAATTATGTTTTTAGTTGTTTTTTGATATTTAGCGGGAAAAACCGATGTCTATAGTTGCCTCCCGAATGTCCCGTATTAAGCCTTCGGCTACCAATACCTTGACCGGAAAAGTTAGTGAATTGCAAGCGGCTGGGAGGGATATTATTGGTCTCGGTGCAGGCGAACCAGATTTTGATACGCCGGAATATATAAAAGAGGCAGCCATTGAAGCTTTAAAAGCCGGGGATACAAAATATACACCCGTACCAGGTAGTATGAAATTACGTCAGGCTATCTGCGATAAATTTCAACGGGAAAATGGCCTTTCTTTTACATCTGATCAAATAACGGTGGGATGTGGAGGTAAGCAGATAATTTTTAATGCCTTTATGGCATCCTTGAATAGTGGGGATGAAGTTATAATTCCCGCACCATATTGGGTTTCTTATCCAGATATAGTTGCTTTAGCGGAGGGAACTCCTGTTTTCGTTACTGGTTGGGAAGAATGTGGATTTAAAATTACTGCTAGTCAGTTAGAGGCGGCGATTACCCCTAGAACGAGGTGGGTCATGCTCAACTCACCGAGTAATCCTACGGGGGCTGCGTACACCAAGAAGGAGCTAAAAGAGTTAACGGATGTCCTAATGTCACATGACTCAGTGTGGTTAATGACTGATGATATATATGAACATGTAATTTATGACGATTTTAGTTTTTCTACTCCCCTAGAAGTAGAACCAGGTCTATCAAGTCGAACTCTTACCTTGAATGGCCATTCTAAGGTATTCTCGATGACCGGTTGGCGCGTTGGCTACGGGGCTGGGCCAATAGAGTTGATTAAGGCAATGAATAATATTCAATCACAGAGTACGACGCATACTAGCTCAATAAGCCAAGCGGCCGCTACTGCAGCTTTAAATGGGCCTATGGATTTCTTGCCGGAATGGTTGGGAGCATTTCAAAAGCGCCGTGACTTGGTTGTCAAAATGTTAAATCAAGCTGAAGGAATTTCTTGCCTTACGCCTGAAGGTGCATTTTATGTTTATCCGAGCTGTAGAGGAACAATCGGAAAAAAAACACCAGATGGAAAATATATTGAAAATGATACAGTTTTTGTATCTGAACTTCTCGAAGCAGAAGGCGTGGCAGTAGTGCAGGGAGCAGCGTTTGGGCTAGAACCATATTTCCGAATTTCCTATGCCACCTCGGAGGAGTTTCTACGAGAGGCCTGTAAAAGGATCCGACGATTTTGTGATTCCTTAACATAAATTTCAATAGATAAAATCAATATACATCGAAGCCTTAGAGGAAAAATAAACTTTGACTGCGGTATTTTTATGGTTAGCTGAGTTAAAAAATAAAGGGACTTTAAACGTTTAAGGGTTTTTCATCGTAATACCGAGTCAACCGGACTTTTCCGGCATGAGAAATTGAGGATTCTAATTATGCTAACTAAATCAAAACCTTCTTGGTCAATTTCCGAAAATTTAATAACACCGGAGTCTGCCTTTAAGAATAGACGAGCAATATTAAAAACGATTGGTATTTCGTCTATACTAACGACTATCTCTCCAAATGTTGTAGGCAGTGCCGTTGCATCGACAGGAGGCTTAAACCCCAATTTATTTTCAGCAAAACGCAATCTCAAATACGAACTTGACCGGCCTTTAAATACCGAAAAAGATGTCACAACTTACAATAACTTTTACGAGTTTGGTTCGCACAAGTTAATTTCCAAAGATGCGCAAAAACTGCAGACGAAGCCGTGGACGGTGACAATTGATGGAATGGTTGAAAAGCCAATCACAATCGATGCACACACTCTTATATCTAAAATGCAGCTTGAAGAACGACTTTATCGGTTTCGTTGTGTGGAGGCGTGGTCGATGGCTTTACCATGGACAGGGTTTCCCATGCGGGATCTTGTAAAATTTTCTCGACCACTCAAAAAAGCAAAATATGTTGTCATGGAAACATTTATGAATTCCGCTATTGCAAAGGGGCAAAAACAATTTTGGTATCCTTGGCCATATCGCGAGGGTTTGACGATCGGTGAGGCTACTAATGAGTTGGCGCTGATTGGAGTAGGGGCTTACGGGAAACCGCTTCCCAAACAAATGGGTGCGCCGCTTCGATTAGTGGTGCCTTGGAAGTACGGATTTAAATCAATTAAATCTATTGTTCGTTTTAGTTTTACAGATAAACGCCCGGTGAGTTTTTGGGAAACAGTGCAGAGCGAAGAGTATGGCTTTTGGGCTAATGTGAATCCAAAGGTGCCACATGCTCGATGGTCACAAGAAACCGAACGAGTCCTCGGGGGTGGAGGCAAGAGAATAAAAACATTAATTTATAATGGCTATGAGGAACAGGTCGCCGGTCTCTATCGTAATTTGAAGGGGGAAAGTTTATATTACTGAGTAGGTGAGGTTTGTTGTAAATTATAAGCACCGGTACCAGCGATGACAGTTCGGTGCATCCGCCTAATATCCGGTAGCCCATATCCTCCTACTGCGCGATGGCATACGCATCGGTTATCCCACAAAACAAGGTCGTTATTCTTATATTTATGCCGGTAATGGTAGGGTCGATTGCGGTCAGTAATGGGCGCGAATAATCTTTCAAGAATTGGATCCGCCTCATCCTCGGTCATACCCTTTATTCCAATTGTAAAACGCGGAGAACAATAGAGAGATTTCTGACCAGTCTC
>CEUN01180264.1_pt1 | contig 22723 bp, 17 predicted proteins | sample 361501 | NCBI WGS metagenome assembly CEUN01 (sample SAMEA2622801, study PRJEB7988) | marine metagenome | biome: marine biome (ENVO:00000447); feature: marine epipelagic mixed layer (ENVO:xxxxxxxxx); material: "saline water (ENVO:00002010), including plankton (ENVO:xxxxxxxx)" | depth 120 m | reverse complement strand
ACCAATCTATGATCTTCTAGGTGGGGCGCTTAGAGACAGTGTTCCCCTTTACACACACGTTCGAGATCTTAGTGGTGGCCAAGGGATCACGACTATGCAAGAAGAAGCCCGCCTTACAATCGAAGCTGGCTTCCAGGCAATCAAGACAGACCCGTTTCCATCTAGAAGAACAATGGGGGAAAAGTACTACGGTGCGAATATGGTGGAAAGGATGGAACCAAAAGCTATTAGCGAAGCAGTTGATTGGATGGATGCATTGCGAGAAACAGTCGGACCTGATTACGAAATTCTCGTCGATGCCCATGCTCGAATGGACGTAGCGTCTGCGATCAAAGCCGCTAACGCGATTGAGCACGTCAATCTTGTATGGTTCGAAGAGCCGACCCATGTTGAAAACCATAATGCCCTACGCCAAATCCGAGAAAACACAGATGTCCCTATTTGCGTGGGTGAACGGCATTTCACACGATGGGACTATGACGAAATTTTACGTGAAAGATTAGTAGATTACATAATGCCGGATATCGCTTGGTGCGGTGGTATCAGTGAGATTAGACGTATCGCATCTATGGCTGAAATTCAGTACATCCCAGTAAGTCCGCATGATGCTCTTGGGCCTGTAGCTATTGCTGCGTCCTTTCAAGCCTCTATGGCCATACCAAATCTATACAGAGAAGAATGCCTACACACTTGGTTTACTACATTCGAAAAGATCATCTCTCCCATGTTTGATATCAGAGACGGATCAATATTTCCTAATGGAAAACCGGGATTAGGCATCGAGTTAATACCAGAAGCTCTTGAAGAATTTAAAGTTGATGTAGATTCACCTGAAGCGCAACCCGGTTGGTGGAACAAAGCAAACAATTCGACAGGTGCGTGGGCTACACCAAACACAAAATAGTTAAACCAAATGAAGTAGCATTTGACAGCATTTCAGCGCAATCAATATTAATACATTGAGTGTGTCCATTATGTAATTATCTTAAGTTACCTTCTTACGAGAACAACAAATTGTCTATTACTCACATTTTTGCCGGCAATACTCTTGATAGAGGAGACCACGCTCGTCGCGATGAAATAGCTTTGAAACGCATGATTCGCCGAGACAATACAAAGCTACTACCGTTTCACAACCTAAAACCTCTAGTAAAAAGATCACCTGACCCAGAGTTAGCGTGGATAAATCACGAATTCTTAGATGATCTTCCGATTGAGGCAGGAGGACCGAAATTCCTAGGTTTTGACAAAGATCAAAATCCTTATTTTGCAGTAGATGTTTCTACGGTAAAAGATCCATCTAGGATTGCAGTTATTGCAGATAATGCTGCATTTGAAGACGGCCGTTCAGCGGCAATTGACATTCCACCGGAACAATCAGGTATTCTCGCTCAGGCACGTTCAAACCTTAACTGGCACCTACAGCATAGGTTTTGCTCTTTTTGTGGATCTGAATCGCAAAGCCATCGGGGAGGATTGATGCGTGAATGTCCAACTTGTAAGACACAACATTTCCCTCGTACGGACCCCGTCGTAATTATGTTGGTTTATCGTGGCAATCGTTGTGTTATGGGCCAAACACTCGGTAGACAAAGTTCAGGATTTTACTCATGTCTCGCCGGATTTATGGACCACGGAGAATCCATTGAAGAGGGTGTAAGAAGAGAGGTAATGGAAGAGGCTGGCCTTCCAATAGGAAAGGTTACGTATCACTCGTCACAACCCTGGCCGTTCCCATCTTCTCTAATGATCGGATGCCACGCCGAAGCGCTCTCGGAAAACATCGAAGCAGACCCAGGCGAAATGGCAGATGTACGCTGGTTCACAAAAGACGAAATAAAGCTAGCACTCGAAAACAATCTTGAAGGTATCAATATACCCGGACCGATAGCGATCGCTCATCATTTAATTAAAGCATGGGCAAAACACACCGCAAAAATCTGAAGATCCTATCTAATATTGAATTTAAGTATCATCAATCAACAGTTAAAGCTATTCAAGCACAATAAAAATGAGACTCATACATAATTTGTGAAATCAGCTTATCTGTGATCAAAATTAGCCTGGCAATACGGCTTTGAACATACGCAGTAAGTTGCCTCCAGCGATTTTTTCTATTTCGTTATTAGTAAAACCCGCTTCAGCCAACGGACCCCATAAATTCGAAAGCTCTGCCGAGTTTTCTAGGCCGCTGGTCCACGTAAGATCTTCTTGATTTGTATTACGCAGGTACAAGGGATCTCTAAACGGGTCTCCTAGCATCCAATCTGGGCCTAATCCAACAACATCAATACCGCCAATATTCGATACGTACAAAATTTGTTTAATAACGTCATCGATTACTGCCTGAACACCATTCACACCAAGCACCAATCGTGAGCAGAAATGAATACCTATAACTCCACCATTATCCGCCATTGATCTAATCTGATCATCGAACAAATTTTGTGGTTTATCTGCAATTGCCCTGGCACCGGAATGTGAATTCAATAACGGCTTTGTTGTAGTCTCTAACGCATCAATTATGGTCTGAGGCGCCGAATGGGAAACATCAACTATCATGTTCTTTTCGTTCATGATCTGGACCGCTGTTCGCCCGAATTCCGTAAGACCGGGCTGATCTGGATCATTTTCAAGATCCTGCGATGCACCAAGGCGATTAGGCATCGCCCAATTAAACTGAACGTGACGTAAACCAAGATCAAACCAAGCAATAATTGAATCAGCATCTGATCCAAGTATTTTCCCACCTTCGTTACCTGCAATCACTGCAAGTTGTCCCAAAGAATAAGCTGCTTCTAAATCTCGATACTGTTCAACAATCCTCACTCCGTTATTTGGATCAGTTGCTATGTCACGTAACTGGCTAAGAGCTTTAAAGCCGCGATCATGAAAACCAGCATAACTGTCGTAAGCAGCATCGTATTCTTCTTGCGTTGGAGCATCGATCCAAGAATCAATAGTAAGGTGAACGATTTTTCCACTCACACCACCATGTTTATCGCGTCGATAGTCTTCGACGCGCTGCATATGATCGTGAGCAAGATATACCGGAAAATCTGACACTGTTTATTCCTCCAGATCAAGTAGGCTAACGAGCCCATTATGCCAATCATAATCATGCGGTCTACGTGACGCGTTTATGGCTGGATTAGACCAGTAGTACAAAACAAGTGAACGACTAGGTGAAGTAAATTCCGCTATCGTATTGCCAAAATAATCTGTCAGACGGCCTAAGTGCTGACCAGACTCAACAATATCTCCTTCATTAACGGCTGGATGCCATACGCCTGATTTATGGGAATTGATTTGAGAGCGCTTACCTTTAAGAACTTTTTGATCATGTCGAGCTGGGTCTCCATGTATCATCTTCATCGTTTGCAAAGCTGCAACGTAACCATCGAAATGGATAGCAATATCTTTTTGGGTAGGTACTCCATTCTTACCACATTCGACCCAAATATTTGCTATCCCGGCCTCTAACAACGAAATGCAGAATTCGGGTATCGATGGCACATCGTATCTAGGTTCAACATACTCAATTTGGAACCCGGCTGCGAGTTCAAGTGACTTTCTATCCATTTCATCATCACCGCCCATCGGTACCGGAATCCACGACATCAACGACTGTGCCATCTCTCCCGCATGCGAATCAATCAAAAAATCCGAATCTTTTACAATTTCAAATATCGTATCCATCAGCATGTCGCTATAAGTGCCCTCAGGGTTTCCGGGACGAACGAAATGCACCTCTCTTTGATCGACCGGATTTAGTTGCATATTTCGTTGCATAAACGCTTTAGTCGAAATCACCGGAATGACAATAAGCGTTCCGCACAATTGCTCCGGTTTCACCGAAGTAATAAGTTTTTGTGCAGCCAAAATTCCGGAATATTCGCCGGCATGCATACCTGACATGACTGTCATCTGTGGTCCCTGAAACGCGCCTTGTATTCTGGCTACAGGAATTTCAATCAATTCACCAGACGAATGCCTACGGGTCACAAGAAATTCTTGAAGTCCAATTCCTTTAGCCCACGATCTGGATAGTTGCTTAATATCTACAGTTCTCAATTGCACGCCTTTGAGTTCTCTTTTGGTTGTTAGACTTGGTCACGTGCAAGCTTATGCCATCAGACCAAAGGCTACATCGATATAACCGTCATTCAACAGGAAACCAATTGAAAATTAAATCCATAGAAGCTGTTCGAGTAAAAAAACGGCTTCAAAAGAACCCAATCCGAGCAAGACGACCAAGCTGGAACAAATCATCAAAACGGGCCATGCCAGTAAATATTTATCCGGAATTCTCTAGACTTCCTGGAGATATGCCAGGTGGCGGCCTAGAAAATGTTTGGGTAAAGGCTACTGCCGAAGATGGAACTTGGGGGCTTGGCCAATGTGCATTCGGAGAGCCGACTGCAGCATTTGTGAACACTGTAATTGCGCCCATTCTTGTGGGTAAAAACTGTTTTGCAATCGAACATCTAAATGACTTGATGTCAAGAGTTTCACAACGATTTGGAATATCAGGTACAGCTTCCACCGCGATGGCTGGAGTTGATTTAGCTCTCTGGGATCTCAAAGGAAAAATATATGGTTTGCCAGTGTACTCCCTGCTGGGTGGACCAGTTCGAGAATCAATCACCTGCTACGCGACAGGAGATGATATTGACTGGGCAAAAGAGTTAGGGTTCACTAAATTCAAGATCACCAATCCCGCTCATTATCGTGAGAGTGACGCAGGCATACGTGAAGTTGTAGACCATGTCGCAAAAGCTCGAGAAGATGTCGGATATAACCGAGATTTGATGATCAATCCTGTAATGTCATTTAACGTAGAATTTGCACTGCGATTACTAGAAGAATTACGCCCTTACAATCTTCGTTGGTTCGAAGAGCCCCTAGTTCCAACTGACACTAATGGTCTCGCACAAATACGCCAAGCTGCCCCTTGGGTGGCAATTGCTACTGGAGAAGATCATCACGGACGCCACGCATTCCTGGATCTAGTTGAAAAGCGAGCAGCCGACATACTGCAACCTGACATCTGCTGGGGCGGTGGCATTACTGAAACTATGAAAGTGCATGCAATTGGTGAAGCAGCTGGAATTGCCACAATTCCACACGGAGGAGCTAACACACCATTCGGGCAACACTTTGCCATGGCCGCGACAGAATCGCCAATAGCTGAGTACTGGCTCGGATCAGATCCAGGTGTTCCTCTAGTAGAAACAGTTCAAATTCCAGGAACGCCTATACCAGTAAATGGCAAAGTTCGACCATCTGACGAGCCAGGATTTGGAATTCAATTTGAACTCGACGACATTACAAACTGGGAAGAAGGGACAAACAAATAGGATGAAGATCAAAAACGTCCGATGTGTTCGAATTGATAAACCCGACCCACCAATTCGCCAAAATACCAAACCCGGATGGAATTCCCATGCAATTCGTTCACAACCCATCGCCAGATATCCCGAATACACACGAGTTGATGGCAAAAAGCCCGGACAAATCAGCAAAGCATGGGTGCAGATAACCGCAGAGGACGGAACATACGGTCTGGGTTCTTTTGCGCATGGAGCGATGGGAGCCTCCGTCGTAGATTATCTAATCGCACCACTAATTGAAGGTAAAAATGCACTAGCAATTGAACTACTCAACGACCAAATATGGCGAATGCATGAAGGATTTCAAGGCGGCATAGCTACAGCAGCTCAAAGCGGAGTGGACCTCGCATTATGGGATTTGAAAGGCAAACTACTACAGCGACCAGTTTATGAACTAATCGGTGGGCCAGCACATGATCACGTTGAGCTCTATGCTACTGGTGACGATATCGAATGGATGCGTGAATTAGGATTTAATCGCTTTAAGATCAGCAATCCGTTCTTCTACGAAGAAGGTTCAGAAGGGCTCGCAAAACTCGAAGAGCATGTTGCAAGTCAGCGCTTAATCGCTGGTAACGATGCAGAGTTAACGTTTAACCCTGTAATGTCCTTCAACTCCGACTTAGCACTTAGAGTTGCAGAACGATTAAGACCATACAAACTTAGATGGTTTGAAGAACCTTTGCCTCCTTGGGATTTAGAGGGTTATAAAGAACTTAATCGCGCTATGTCTTGGACTGCCCTTGCCACTGGTGAGCATCACTATGGGCGAAAGCAGTTCCAACAGTTAATTGCTGCACGAGCAGTAGATATTGTCCAACCGGATATCGAATGGGCTGGGGGTTTGTCAGAAGTTCTTAAAATTTACACTTACGCGGAAGCAGCTGGTATTCAAACAATTACGCACACAGGCGGAAACACAGCTTGGGGACAGCATTTCGCTTACGCGATGCCGGAGACCAGCCTCGCCGAATGGTTCATGAGTACTGACATTGGCCAACCCCTCCTCGATAACCTGATGCCAGGTATACCAGCTGCTAAAGACGGCAAAGTGGTTCCTTCTGATGCTGCAGGTTTTGGATTAGAAATACCTGATGAATGGATAACTCCATGGGATTATTCATCACAAAAACGCGCTGTATACAACTCTGGTGGATAAACCAAAATATTCAATGTAAAAAATTAATACTGCGTGGCAATTAAAATAACAACTAGAGGCTATAAACAGCCAAAAGTACTAATAACGATAAAATATTGAGGCTAATTTAATGAAAATCACAGCAATAGAAACATCTTTCGTCGATGCACATTATTGATGCACATCCGCATATCTACTCTAAAGATCGAAATAAGTATCCGACGATCAATGACCCATGGAATCCCGGAGAACCTGCTACAGCAGATGATCTAAAGAAAAATATGAATGAGAATGCAGTCTCGCGTGCTGTATTCATTCAGACAGGCACGTTTTACGGTTGGGACAATCGGTACGTGATGGATTCAACAAAAGAGCACTCAGACTGGGCTACTGGAGTTGTAACTCTAAGTCCTGACAATTCACTTCATCGCGAAGTACTTCAAGATGCCGTCAAGAACTATTCCATCAGAGGGCTAAGAGGTATACCCGACCAAAACGGCGTTATCGACTCTGTTGGAGTTAAAAACCTTTGGACGCTAGCTCGCAATCTAGGCATTACGGTAAATTGCATGGTCATGGACGATCTTGAACGTGTAAATGAGATTATAAACATCTCGCGGCAATTAGATGATCTAAATATCGTGATTGACCACTGTTTCATGCTAAACGCTGTCCGCAAAACAGAGCAAACTTTATTGTCTCTAAGAAAACTAGCACTTGAACCAAACATCCACGCTAAGTTAACTAGCGGAACACATGGATCAGCGAGAATATATCCACATGAGGACATGCACGCTCCTTTAAAGCGGGTAATCGATGCGTTCGGACCTGAACGTTGCGTTTGGGGATCTAACTTTCCTAACACACTATGGTCAAAAGGAACCAGTTACGCCCAAAATCTGACACTATTCACTAAAGAATTGGGGCTTTCAAAATACGATCAAGAACATATTCTTACCCACACAGCAGAAAAACTGTGGTTCTCATAGTTCAAATAAATTTCAACTTCTAAATGCCATAGCCCAAAAATACACCTTCAATCTATACAAGTAAGATTGATTACAGATAATGACAACACTGCATCCTCAGACAAAACCAAAAATTAAACGCCCTCTAGCCATTCACGTTATGGCCAAACCAAGTGGTGCTATTTGTAACATCGACTGCACGTATTGCTTCTATCTTGAAAAAGAAAAACTCTATCCAGATAAAGCACGCGGTGCTTGGAAAATGGGTGAAGAGGAACTAGAAGCCTACGTAAAACAGTACATTGAAGCCAACGATATACCAGTTGTAAATTTCGCATGGCAGGGAGGCGAACCAACCCTGTTAGGAATCGACTTCTACAAAAAAGCAGTAGAGCTTCAAAATAAATATGCTGGAAACAAACAGATAACCAATGCTTTCCAAACCAACGCAATCCTCTTAAACGACGAATGGGGAGAATTTCTAGCCCAAAACAAATTCCTTATCGGTGTTTCGATTGATGGACCCGAAGAACTCCACAATCGATACCGAGTGGGACGTGGTGGCGAGCCCACATGGGGCAAAGTTATGGCGGGAATAGACGTATTAAAACGGCACAATGTGGAATTCAATACGCTAACCGTACTGCACAAACACAATGCTGATCACCCAAAAGAGTTATATCAATTCCTAACCCGAGAAGTTGGTAGCCATTTTCTACAGTTCATACCCATAGTCGAACGAGTCGCGGATAAACTTCCAGCGCACTTCTTGCAGCTAGTAGGACCTGAATTCCGAGATGGCGCAACTGTTACAGAATGGTCCGTAGGATCAAAACAATACGGAAATTTTCTTAACGGCGTATTTGACCAATGGGTCAGAAATGACATCGGTAATTACTTCGTTCAAATCTTTGACACAACACTTGCTGGATGGATGGGTCAAAATCCTGGTTTATGTATCTTCGCAGAGACTTGCGGAGATGCAATGATCATTGAACATAACGGTGACGTTTATTCCTGCGACCATTTCGTTTATCCAGAGTACAACCTTGGAAATGTTGCAGAAACGACCATTCGCGATATGGCTGAATCACCAAAGCAGCGTAAATTCGGTACAGATAAACGAGATACGCTACCAGAATACTGTCGCTCCTGTGAATTTCGCTTCGCTTGTAATGGTGGATGCCCGAAACAACGTTTCATAAAAACACCAGACGGCGAAGAAGGTTTGAACTATCTTTGCGCCGGATACAAAAAATTCTTTGGACACACAGAGAAATACATGAAAGCAATGGTTGATGAATTACGAAGCGGGCGACCTGCAGCTAACATAATGACTAAGACTCGGTCAAAGCCCAAAACAACCATAGGTGATAACCCCTACGCAGGTGTAGGACGCAATGACATATGTCCATGTGACTCAGGCAAAAAGTTCAAACGGTGTCATGGCATAGTAAATAGCTAATACCTTAAGAATCAACAGCCGAGTTAGAATTCCATAGGTTATCTTCGCAATAATTGAGAATAGAAAGCTCGGATCAGGAGCAAATTAATTGGAACTCAGGACCAACCGCGCTAAGGATAAACTAGCAAAAGGTGAAATCGTTACTATCGTCAGCGGAATCACCCACCCAGATGATATTGATGCAGTTGGACCTATTGGGTTCGACGGTATATGGCTTGAGGGTGAGCACGGAGCAACCGACGCGGCTGAAATAGGAAACTTAACCCGTGCCTGTGACATATGGGGCATGACATCTGTCGTAAGGGTGAACCTAAACGAGCAAGGGCTTATCTACCGCACATTCGACCGCGGCGCCCAGGCTGTAGTTGTACCACACGTGAATAATGGTGCCGAAGCTAGAAACGTCGTCGAAGGCGGAAAGTTCACTCCGATTGGAAAACGGGGAATGTTCACTAGTAGGCAAGGATACGCAGTAGACGACTACTTAAACAAAGCAAATGATGAAACGATGCTGATTGTTCTCATAGAAGACATAATTGCATGGGAGAATTTAGACGAAATCATCGCAGTAGACGATATTGATGTCTTTTTCGTTGCCCCATCTGATTTTGCAGCTTCCATGGGTCACATAGGAGACTTACAGCACCCAGACGTAATTGCGAAGATAAATGACTCACTCACGCGAATCGTCTCTGGCGGTCGAAATGCCGGAGCCTTGGCAACGAACGAAAACGTCGCAGCTTATGTAGAAATGGGTGTGCGCTTTTTTATGACAGGTGTTGGACCATGGATTGGAAACGGTTATGAGAGCTTCATCACTAATGCTAAAACGGGAATCAAATAAACAATAAGGGTTAACAAATTCAGGGATATCATCTACCGTAAAAACCTGAATGCAAGGAATTTTTTGGGTTGAAAATTTTGACACCGAAACAAATTTTTATTTGGGCCACACTTGTAGTACTGGCAACAACCGCATGTCAGGCAGCTGGCAAGAACCCAGACAACATAGATATTCCCGTCATGGCTCCAACCGTCGATGCCTCACTTTGTCAAAACGACACGTATCCATCAAATGCTCCGGTGTTCGCTGATATATCAAGTGAACAACTCGTAGGTGAAAACGACGCTGTAAAAATTTTTGATCTGGTTGTTGGTGAAGGAACTCCTCCCACAATAGAAGACATGGTTACAGTCCATTACACAGGTTGGCTTGACAATGGATGTGTATTTGATTCCTCTTACTCTAGAGGAATGCCTGATGAATTATTACTTGTGACACTCATCCCCGGTTGGCGTCAAACAATGCTTTCGATGGCTCCAGGAGGTACTCGCCGAATAGAAATACCCCCAACACTGGGCTACAGAGAACTGGGATCGCCACCGGTCATTCCGCCAAACGCAACTCTTACCTTTCAAATTGAACTTATTAGTGTGCTTACTCCGTCCGACGCAATAGCCACCGCTACCGTAGCTGCAGCTAACGCAACTGCCACCCCCATTCCAACTGAAATCCCTGAAGGAGGGACATCTGTGTCTTGTGATAACCTTGGATACCCAGATTCAGCGCCTCAATTCGAAGAAGTGACCGAGGATCAGTATGTAGATCAGCCGTCTGGAATCAGAGTATTCGACATCACTATCGGAGATGGCGCAACGCCTGATTCAAGCCAAACGGTTGACGTCCACTACACTGGATGGCTGGTATCTGACGGTTGCGTATTCGATTCTTCGTATTCACGCGGTAGCGCTATTTCGTTCCCGGTTAGTGGTGTAATCCCTGGTTTCCGTGATGCCATTCTAGGAATGTCGGTGGGAGGACAACGACGAGTATACATTCCTGCTGACCAAGGCTACGGAGCTCAAGGTGCGGGGAACGCTATACCGCCGAATGCCGACTTAATATTCGACATTACACTTGAAGGTGTTAGATAACTTAAACAGACACCATTCGATAGTTGAGCGAATTACATGATATTTTGCAGCTGATCCGTACCGGCGCGTCAATCTCTATTAGCAGTTTAATACTAGATTCTCGCCTAATTATAAGATGATGCGATTTTTTTACGGTCTATAAAGCGTATATTGCTGAAAACAAATTACCAGGCGCAACACGAATCCAAATAATGAAAATAACAAAAGTCGAAACCATCCATGTCGATGAATTCTGGCAAATGTGCTGGATAAGAATTCACACTGACTCTGGCGAAATTGGCTTAGGTGAAACTTGGTATTTACCAAAAGCGGTTTCAGCTGTAGTCCACGAAATTTATGGACCAACTTTGATAGGGCGCGACCCTATGGACCGCGAAGGTATTTGGGACGAACTATTCAAGTTAACTGGAATATTCACTTATTCCGGAGCTGAATTAAGAGCGCTTTCTGCGATTGATATTGCCCTGTGGGATGTTGTTGGCCAAGCACTAGACCAACCAATCTATAACCTGCTTGGTGGGAAGTGCAGAGATAAGATTCGCGTGTATAACACGATTGGCAGTTATGGCGAATGGCAAGATAACGAATTCGAGCAAAAAGACCCGGTTGGATTCCTCCAAAGTTTGATTGATGAAGGTATTTCCACCGTAAAGTGCTATTACATGGCTGCTTACGCAGCTGAGTCACAAGGCAATTTTGTTTCATCAAAACAGATAAGAGAAGGCTTAGAACCACTTGCAAAACAACGTAAAGCACTTGGTGACCAAATCGAAATCGCCCACGACGGTGGCGGTCAATGGGCTCTAGCACCCGCGATACGTATCACGCAAGCAATGGACGAATACGACATCCTGTGGCAAGAAGAGATGATCCACCCGATCAATGCTAAAGCACACCTTAAACTGGCGGAGGAGACTCGAACACCGATATGTGCCGCTGAACGCCTAATGACTCGATATGAATTTCGCGAGTACATTGAGAACGGCTCTGCAGAAATCGTAATGCCTGACCTAATCTGGACCGGTGGTATCTCTGAAACCAAAAAAATTGCTACCCTCGCCGATACTTATCAAACTTCAATAGCACCTCACGACTGGACAGGACCAGTCAATGTATTCGCATGCGCGCACGTTTCAATGAATGCTCCAAACGTAATGATTCAGGAGACGAATAGAGCATATTACCGCGGCTGGTATGACAAATTCATTGAACCAAATATCATCATAAAAGATGGGTATCTAGAAGCCCCTGAAGGCCCTGGTTTAGGAACAAGATTAAAAGATGATGTTTTCAATCGGTCAGATATTCACGTTGAATCCACTACTGAATCACACACATGGGAAGCAGTAGGTTTTATAGATCCGGGACAGAAAGTTAGTCATTTTTTTTCTCCTAAAGTCCCAGAAAACCAGCCTAAAAATACACATTAGGCAACGGCAGCATACAAAATGACAAATCATTACCTCGCAATTGATGTTGGATCGACGTCTGTTTCATCGGTAATTATTGACATTGAATTAAACTCCCTCATAGGATCATCGACTGTACCGAACACTAGTGAAGTCACTAAATTGCAAGACAAGAACAGCGGAAGGTCCGAGTGGGATCTTGACCAAATGGCGATACTTGCAATCGAAAACGCTCGTCACTTAATAGACGAAACAAACGCTAAACCTGCAGCGATAGGAGTTACTGGCCAACAGCAAGGACTTCAACTCTTAGATGAAAATCTGAATACCATTGGTAATTTCATATCATGGCAAGATCAACGCGCAAAAGATTTAATCCCTGGAAAAAATCACTCCTATCTAGATGCGATGGGAGAAATTGGAAATGCGATTATTGAAAATGGCGGGCTACCTGCATTTGAAAACACAGGCTGTCCAATCGTTACTGGGTACACAGCACCAAACCTTTACTGGCTAAAACTAAACGGCGAACTTTCAAATTTTTCAACTAATATTCATGGCACCACAGCGCCAGAATTTGTTGTTTCAAGACTCACCGATGCTCGACCAGTGAGCGACCCCACAGATGCAGTCGGTTGGGGCGTATACGACCTAACACAAATGAAGTGGAATTACGATTTAACCACATCACTTGGACTTAACAAATCTTTACTCATCAATCTGGCAGATTCGTGCACCAAAGCTGGATCATTAGTACCCCATATGGCTGAACAACTTGGCGTAAATTCTGGAATTCCTGTGTCAATAGCGTCAGGAGATCACCAGTGTAGTTTTGCAGGGACTGTGGCCGACTATACTAATACCGTGGCTATCAATGTCGGGACAGGCGGTCAAGCATCCGTATATATAGATAATCCAACCCAACGCAGTTGGCTTGAACTTCGCCCATTTATACAAAACGGATACCTACTTGCCGGAGTAGGAATAATTGGCGGACGAACTTTCAGAACTCTCAGAGACTTCTTTAGTAACGCAAATCAAGCCATTACTGGGTCTACATTAGAACAGGATACTCTGTATGAGCGACTGGTCGAACTCGCTGGCGAAGTACCTCCTGGAGCAGAGGGAGTCAAGTTCGACCCACTTTTCACTGGATCTAGAAATAACCCCCTCGCGAAAGCGTCGATTCACAACTTGACTCCGAGTACGTTTACACCTGGTCATCTAGCACGCGCACTTTTCGAATCAATGGCTATCCAACTTGCAAATTCATACCAAGAAGCTATCAGGTTAGGAGCAAATGAACGTTCGATCTTAGTTGGATCAGGGAATGGCCTTAAACTCAACTCGATTCTTCAGGAATCTATTACTCGGGCCCTTGATATGCCAATTCAAATAGGTATTCACAACGAAGAAGCTGCTATCGGTGCCGCACTGTGCGCTGCAGTTGCTGATGGTTCATTCACTACGATAGCAGAAGCAAGCGCTCACTTCGCGGTGACATAGTTCTAGACACTACCTAACGTATTTTAAACGTAGCCCGCCTAAGTTAAATAGATGGGCCTAGAACTTATATCCATTTGGCTTTACTACAAATTTAACGCCTTTACCCTCTCCTGAATCAATTATCGCTTGAGGTACACTCTCAAGTTCATACTTACCAGAGATCACGCCATCGAGATTAATTTGATCGATTTCACTAGGTGTACGCGCAAATACATCTCCTCTACCGAACGCACCTCTCAAAGTAACCTCTCGATAATGCAAGTCATACAAATCAACCGGCAATGCTGACTCTTCCGGACTCACGCCGATCATAAGAATCTGACCTCGCGGTCTAACAACCTCGACACACTTGGCAACGAGCTTTGGTTGACCAACTGCCTCAGCTGCGATGTTTGCACCGTATCCCCCATTATGATCTTTAATGAATTCAACCAAGTCACCTTCAGAAGGATCATGAAGTAAATCAGCGCCAAATTGCTTTGCCATGTCCCGTCGAGCTTTTACTGGCTCCGACATAACCATACGTTCAATACCACGACGCTTCAGAAATGCCAGAGTAAATAAACCCATAATTCCACCTCCAACCACGACCCCAATACCGTTTTCGTCTATACGCATCATTTCCGCACCGGAAAGACAGCAAGAAGCTGGTTCAGTAAGCGCTGCCTGTTCCAGATCAAGAGAATCAGGAATTTTCACAGCAGATTGAGACGGAGCAATAGCATATTCAGCAAACATCCCAGAAGTTAAATCAGCGTTTTCACAGCGCGATTCAGACCATGTAGTGCATGCGGAGCATGCTCCGCAGTGACTGGTCGTATTGAGAACTACTCGCTCCCCGATGCGTTGCTGCTCTACACCTTCACCAACTTCAACGATTACTCCTGAACCTTCGTGACCAAGCACCTTGGGCGGTGTAGAAGGGAACAAGCCCTGTGTTATATGAACATCGGTACCACAGACACCAATTGAGTCCATTTTTACAACTACTTTATCAGCCCCTGCTTCCGGCTCTGACACACGATCAAGTGTAAATGTTCCACCACCACGCCAAGTCATGACTCGCATAAAAATGTTCCGCCTTTAAAAAATGATTTGACTGATAATTGAATCTTAATCGAATAATAAGTTCACATTTATTACAAAAAACGTACGACGGTAAATCAAAAATACCTAAACAAGAAACAGTTTATGGTTCTATTGATATGTTAGTACTTTTTAAAAAGGCTTAACCACGATATTCACTAACCGACCAGGCACATAAATTTCTTTAATGATCTGCATTCCTTCGAGGTGCCTAACCACGTTGGTAGCCATCTTGGCAGCCTGTATAGCAGATTCTTGGTCAATATCCGCAGGTACTTCTATCTGATCACGCAACTTTCCCTGAACTTGAACAGCGAGTGTTATTACATCGGCGGTAATCACGGATTCATCATAGGATGGGTTCATTTCCATATGAATCGAACCTATGTGACCTGTCCTCTGCCATAATTCCTCTGCAATATGAGGCGCGAGTGGGGCTGCATGAAGTAATAACCGTTCAACTCCTGATCGCCAAGACTCTACAGAAACATTTCCATTTTCATGCGCACGCATAAGAGCAGTCGTAAACTCCATAAGAGCGGCGATCGATGTGTTGAACTTAAACACATTCATATCAGCTATTACACGCTGGCTGGTCGCATTAGCGATACGGGATAAATCACGTTCAGCGGAATCTGAAACAGACCCGCCGAGGACGGAATAATCACGTTGAGCCAAATCCCATATGCGATTGAGCCATCGCTTGATCCCGTTGATCCCAGAGTCAGACCAGTCCCCGCCTTGGTCCCACGGACCAAGAAACATAAGGTAACAACGAAGTGTGTCAGCTCCGTGCTGTTCGACCACAGGATCTGGTGGAAGCGGATTTGATCGTTTTGAAATCTTTCCTCCATTTTTTGTAAGCATTCCTTGGTTAGTCAGCTTAGTATAAGGCTCGTCAAAATCCACAAATTTAAGATCACGAAGTGCCTTATTAAAAAACCGCGAATAAAGCAGATGCATTACCGCATGCTCTGATCCACCCTGATATGCAGCAACAGGAACCCAAGCTCTTACCTGATCATCATTCAAAGGCGATTGACCGGAGTTAGGGCTTGCAAAACGCAAGTGATACCAGGATGAACATACAAAAGTGTCAAGGGTGTCGGTCTCACGCTTAGACGGTTTACCACATTGAGGGCATACCGTATTGAGGAAATTTGAATCCTTGGTCAGGGGTGAGCGACCATCTGCTTCAAAAATAACGTTTTCGGGAAGTTTAACTGGGAGATCTTCCTCTGGAACTGGTACGGTCCCGCAGTCATCGCAATAGATGATTGGAATCGGAGTTCCCCAATACCGTTGCCGAGAAATTAGCCAGTCTCGCAGGTGATAGGTGATCGTACGGCGACCCCAATTATTTGACTCAATATCATTTGCGATAGCATCTTTGGCATCGATACTAGACATGCCGTTAAATTCGCCAGAATTAACTTGAATTCCTGGAGAAATCCACGCCTCTTCAAGCTCTTCCTCATTCCAATCCGGCGGAGCAACAACGACACGAATTTCTAGATCATATTTTTTGGCAAATACAAAATCACGCTCATCATGAGCAGGCACACCCATCACGGCGCCAGTACCATAAGTTGCAAGAACGTAATCACCTACAAGTACTGGTACACGCTCACCATTCATTGGGTTAACACAATATGCACCAGTAGCCACACCGGTTTTTTCACGCTCTGTTGATGTCCGATCTATCTCTGTTTGACGCGAAGCATTTTCTACATATGCCTGCACAACATCTTTTTGGTCAGGTTGTGTTAACTTCATGACAAGTGGGTGTTCCGGTGCTAGCACCACAAATGTCACACCAAAAACAGTGTCGATCCGAGTTGTAAATGTCTCTATCTGCTCACCAGCAACATACTCGCTGACATCGAAACCAATGGTTGTGCCGGTTGAACGACCAATCCAGTTCCGCTGCATCATCTTAATCTTCTCAGGCCAATCGAGATCATCCATATCAAGAAGTTCGTCGGCGTACTTTGTAATAGCAAAAAACCACTGAGGCATTGCGCGCCGGGTAACCGTGGTGCCACATCTCTCACAGACACCATCCTTAACCTGTTCATTTGCAAGTGTTGTTTGATCCTTAGGGCACCAATTCGCCTGACCATTCTCACGATAGGCAAGTCCGTTCTTGTAAAACTGCAAGAACCAATACTGGTTCCATTTGTAATACTCAGGATCAGAAGTGACAAGCTCACGTGACCAGTCGTACGAAGCACCCATTTCCCTAAACTGACGACGAGAATTGTCAATATTAGAATAGGTCCATTTTCTTGGATCGGCACCACGTTCAATAGCTGCGTTTTCAGCAGGAAGCCCAAATGAATCGAACCCCTGTGGGTGCAAAACGTTATAACCCTGCATTCGCTTAAATCGAGCATAAGCGTCAGATCCACTGTACTGAAACCAATGTCCCATATGGATATCACCCGAAGGATAAGGAAACATTACTAATGAGAAGTAATTTTCTTTACCTTCGATATAGTCGGAGGCTTCATATATGCCATCTGACTCCCATTGCGTTTGCCACTTTTTTTCGATAGCGGCGGGGACGTAACGGTCAACATTGCCGCGTGCATCGCCACCATCAGAATCTGGTCTACTCTTACCCGTTGTAGTCAAAACTCGTTCCCGGATCTAATAGGAATATCAAAGCCCTTAATCATCGATTAAATTTGACCATCCAATTTTGTTCGTTAACTCTCAAGCGAAGCATCCAATAGCAGAAAAATTCTATCAACCACTAGCACTGACCGCGCTTTAGCTAATTGACTCTAACCGAATCGCCAATATGAATTGTAGACTGAGAAGTAAGTGGTTCCAATCGAATAGCGAAAACTGGAACATCGTACCCATTCGCTTTTGTCAATCCTCCCATAATATCTTGATCTCGATCACCAGTAACAGGATTTGCATGCGTTGCCAAACATCGGGCAACGGGTTTAACTACCTTGAAATCAACATTTCCTATTGAAACGTAACCATTCCAAGCTAATTCCTGCCAGCGATCTGCACAGTCGATCACAACATTAGTTCTAAATCTACGCCCGTCAATTTCTGATCCCATACTGGCCTGAAACGCTTTCAGTGACTCATTACTGTAAACAGTTACACCACCATTTTTGGAATCATAAAACAAACCCTGAAGTCCATCACCAATCAAGTTAAGTGGAGTGCGTTCAGGGTGGTCAAAAAGCGGGTTGACCTCCAATGTAAACGCGAACTTCTCGATAGCTTTACTAATAGTTATCCGCTCGGCTATAGAATCAATGGAACCCTGAACAATCAATTCTCTATCATATTTGAACATCAACTGTCGCAACTGATCATCGAATTTAACATCTAATAACGAAAGCCCGGGAGTGTTCGAAAGTGATAAGAAATTAGATTTACGTTGCCATCCCCAATCATGGGGCGCTCCACGATCAGCAAACCTGAATGCTAAAACTCGGTCGCCTATAACTTTGCCATCATTTATTGTTAGCTCTTCACATCGTTCGGAAGAAAAAGATTTAACCGGATAACGATATAGTTCGGCGACACGCACAAAAAACCTCTCTAAAAGTAGCAAATATACAATTCAAAATTTGACTAACTAAAACCTACTAGAACCTCTTTCGCTGTCAAAATGGGTTTTTAGGTCTGGATTAGCAACGATGTAGTCCTTAACGTCCATGACCAAATTTTCTTGAATTTGAACTGTCATACCACCATCAACAGACAAAACCTGTCCTGTTATGAATGATGCTTCGTTAGAACAAATAAATGTAACTGCGTTAGCAATATCATCCGGTACGCCGGTACGCCGTACGGGATATTGCAATTCAAATAACCTGAAGCCTGCGTCGTCACCAACCTCATCCCACATATCTTCTCCGCGTTCAGTCACAATATGCCCGGGAGCGATAGCATTAACGGTAATTCCAAGTGGCCCAAAATCAATCGCCATTTGACGAGTAAGACCAATAACAGCCGCTTTACCTGTGTTGTAAATCAATGAACGTGGGGCTGCACATAACCCATGAACTGAAGATATGTTGACAATACGACCAACATTCTGAGGGGGGGGTGGGGCCTGTCGGCGGCCTGCACCAGCCCATTCCGGCTGAATAAAACGTGGATCAGGACCAGATATCTCCATCGCTGGCACCGCGTATTTGGCGCCAAAGTAAAGAGCACCCACAAGCAAGTCCATACCAGCATGCCAGTTTTCAGATTGCACTTCCACGGCGCTACCTGAATTGTCTGCTCCTGCATAGGCGTTTTGTATCAAAATATCCAATCGCCCAAAGGATGAGGTGGCCTTGTCAACCATACTCTTAGCTATGGATTCCTCGGCTACATTGCCATGCATAAATTCTGCCGTTCCACCACTTGAGCGAATCTCTTCCACAGTCATAGATCCTGCAGCTTCGTTAACATCAACGATCAAGACGCTCCCACCACTAGCGGCAATTTGCCTTGCACAACCTTTGCCAATACCGAGTGCTCCTCCAGTAACAATCGCGGCCCTAGAATCAAATCTGCCCATAAATTGCATCCTCACTTAGTATTGTGAAAAGTATAGTTATAACAAATTCGAACATTGTTCCATATTCAGATCGCCATCTCAGGTAATTACTGTAAAGCCATCCTCCCAAAACAGATCGATTGTTAACTGGATCAACGTGTGCCCATTATCATAATCTGACGCAACAAATGAAGTTGCCCACTTATACCGGGAGTATAAATTGACAATCGACATAGTTATACGCGGCGGTAATGTAATCGACGGAACTGGATCAGCACCTGTAAAAACAGACATTGGAATTAATGGTGATCGAATCACAATAGTCGATTCAATCCCAGTATCAGCAGAACAATCATCCAAGACAATCGATGCCACAGGCCTTCACATTTCTCCAGGCTTCATAGACGTTCACTCGCACGCCGATGGAGCGCTATTAAACGACGGGCAGCACGCTAGCGGCATTAGACAAGGGGTGACCACAGAAATTATCGCACCTGACGGTCTAACACTTGCTCCACTTTCTCGCGCGAACTACACCATGTACCGGTGGTATCTCTCAGGAATACTTGGCTGGGCTCCTGAAAATCTAGATATGTCCTCAATCGAAGCTTCGAAGAAGCATTACCACCAACAAACATCATGCAATGTAGCCACATTCGCTGGACACGGGCCAATCAGACTTGAAGCAGCTGGCATGAAGGATGTTCCTTTGTCCGGCACAACCCTAAATAAAGCTAAAAATCTTCTCCGGGAGTCGCTGGAACAGGGAGCCGTTGGGTTTTCCACAGGTCTTTCCTACTACCCGCAGAGTTGGTCTAATACAGATGAACTATGCACTTTTATGGAGGTAACGGGTGAGTTCGAAAGACCAATGTCAATTCATCTTAGAAACCACAATGGCGATCGAGCTTTTGGGGGAGGAGGTGTACCTGAAGCCATCGAAGTTGCCAAAAGAACTGGAACAAAACTTCACTTCGAGCACTATCGGACATTTGTAGATTCCGCCGGAGAAATCAATAAATTAATGGAGCCAATCGACAAGGCAAAATCTGAAGGATTAGACATCACATTAGAAACATATCCATATCCAGTTGGATCTTCATTTCCACAAGCTTTCTTCCCAGGGTATTTCCACGAAGGTGGCCCTAAAGCAATGTTAGAAATCATTAACAATCAGGAAAAACGTAAGGTGCTAATTGAACGTATGGATGAGATCACCTACACACAACCTGAACACAATGTATGGACACATATAGGCAAGGGGGGAAATCAAGATATAGAGGGTTTTCTTTTCTCTGATCTTGCGGATATTTGGAAAATCAGCATACCTGAAATGATGCTTCGAGTTATGGCTGAGACATCCCTCGCCTGCGGAATGAGATCCGCCCCCTCCGGCAACGTGAAACTATGGCGACAAGTTGAAAAAGATGTAATGGAACTCATAAGTAGACCGGACTATATGATTGGTTCTGATTCAATCCCCGTAGGTGGAATGCCACACCCGCGTGCATACGGCTGTTTCGCGCGAACGTTAGGACGACTTCGTAGAAGATACAACTACCCGATTGAGCAAGTCGTTCAACGAATGACCCAAAATCCTGCTGAACGGTTTGGACTTAAAGATCGTGGTGTAATTGCAAAAGGCAAATTCGCAGATCTAGTGATTTTTGACGAACAAAAAATAAACGATAGATCTTCATTTGAGGATCCTACTCTACACCCAGAAGGTATACCGCACGTTCTCGTAAACGGGAAACTCGCTGTTGAAAATGACCAAATAACGGGTGAACTCCCCGGTTACGCCATTCCCTAAAGTAAGTTTGAAATACACAACGGATCTTTATGTCAATCTCTCAACTTAAAGATCGATGCTGATAAGTTATCTCTACTGTTTTAAATAAATTTAACGTTCGATAAAATCTGGTACTTCAATAGGCTCGCCGTTGCGTTTCACATTTTCAATGGAAATAGGCATAATGCTGCTCCATGTAACAGCGTCGTAAACGTTAATAGGTGGGTCAATTTCGCCTGAGACAGCGCGTGCAAAATCATACATTACAAAGAAATCCCCCCCCCCATGGCCAGCTTGCAAAGCCTGTTTACTAAGTTCTTGCCAATAAGGACTCTCGTAATATTTGCTAAGTTCCCACAAAGGTTGCCATTCGGCATTAGTCTGCCCGTTAGTAACCATTGGCCGGGCTTTATCCGTGTAACCAAAATTTGCGGGGCTAATTCCCTTGGACACACCATCAATCCACACAAGTGGGTCTTCACCATCAAATCTGCCAGATAAATAAGACCCTTTAGTACCCTGAAGGCTATGTTGAGCCATATTGTGCGGACGAGGACTAGCCGAGTCTTTACGTAAACAAATAAGTCTCCCTTTTTGAGTTTCGATAAGCGTTGTTGCTGAATCTGTAAAACTAGCCCAAGCTGCAGCGGAGGTATCAATATGCCCTTCCGGAAGTACAGACAATGCCCATTCTTGTCTGGCAACAGATTTCGTAACAAAAGTCGTCGTTCTAGCTAACCGATCACCACGATTAATCCCAAGCCACTGCGCAATAGGTCCCAACGAATGAGTGGGATACCCGTTACCGCGCGATGACTGTGTAGTAACGCCCTTACCCGTTCCACCCCCACGCCACGTCCGAGAATAATCAGAATTAAACATTAAATCCCGACAGTCGTGAATATACGCGCCTTCAGCGTAAGTCAATTCTCCAAAAACTAATTGGTCGCACATGTACTTAATCATCATTGCTTCTCTGCGATAACAATAATTTTCAGCCATCATGTACGTTAACCCTGTTTTCTCCACCGTCTCAACCAACGCATAACATTCATCCAAAGTTGTTGCAGCTATTACCTCAGAAAGCACATGCTTGCCTGCATTTAAAGCAGTGAGAGCCTGACCAGCATGAAGAAACATCGGAGTAGCAACAAACACTGCTTCAATATTAGGATCTTCCACCATTTCCTCAAATTCAGCATATGCCTTTAGGTTAGGTCGATCCAAAGTCCACTCTGCCCGTACTTGATCATCTGGGTCACAAACTGCTACCAGCTCTACTCTCTCTCGAAGCTGATTTAACACCTGGTCAAACCGGGCTCCACGATTGCCTCCAGCCACGGCAATTTTTAATGTCATGAATACCTCTCTTTAGTCATTAATTGAAAGTTATCAACAACAGACACAAGCTTTAGATTTGTGCATTGCAAATGGCTAGTAATATAAAAAACTATTTAAGACACCTAAATTTATTGTTGATCGAATAAATTTAGTAAAAAACCACGT
>CEUN01042339.1_pt1 | contig 22726 bp, 16 predicted proteins | sample 361501 | NCBI WGS metagenome assembly CEUN01 (sample SAMEA2622801, study PRJEB7988) | marine metagenome | biome: marine biome (ENVO:00000447); feature: marine epipelagic mixed layer (ENVO:xxxxxxxxx); material: "saline water (ENVO:00002010), including plankton (ENVO:xxxxxxxx)" | depth 120 m | reverse complement strand
AGAGGACAATAAATGAATAATCGAAGAAATTGCTGCCATCCCAGAACCAAAAGCAATAGCTTCTTTCCCTTCTTCTAATGATGCTATATTTTGTTCTAAATTTGTTCTAGTAGGATTTCCAGCTCTAGAATAATCATATTCATATTCAGCAAATTCTTTTTGTTGAAATGTAGAGGTTAAATAAATTGGTAAAGAAACTGATCCATATAATTTTTCAGGTTCTTGACCTTTATGAATTGATTTTGTACTAAACTTTTTATTTTTTTTATTCAATTATATTCCATCCTTGATTCAATAAACTTTCAGCTTTTTTAAATTTAATAATTTTAGTTTCAGAACCATTAGAAATTTTAATTTTATCATTACGGCCATATTTCTTATTAGAATTAACAACATTAGGTTTTGATTTCTGTTTAATATTTAAAGGTTGATTAGAAGCTTGAGGTATCCCAGAAATTTTATTATGTGATAACTGGATATTTTTAGGAATACTACTATCAATAATAATTTTAGATTCATCAACTTTAGTAAGATTTGTTCTAAAAATAGTTTTTAATATTTCTCTATTAATAGAAAACATCATCTCTTCAAATAATATATAACCTTCTTTTTTATATTCAATAAGAGGATTTTTTTGACCATAAGCACGTAAATTAATTCCCTCCCTCATCTGATCCATAGCATTTAAATGTTCTTTCCATTTTGTATCTATTTCTTTAAGTGAAACAAACTTTATAAAATGATTAAAGATTTTATCTCCTATATCATTCTTTTTATAAGAAATTATCTGATTCATACTTTCTTTAATTTTATTTTTAAATAAATCAATGTCTGAAATATTTTTAATTTCATTAGTAATATCAATAGATACAGATTCTAATAATTCATTATTGATGCCATCAATATCCCAGTTATGAATAGAATTAGAATTATTACTAAATTTTTCTATACAATCATCAGTAAACTCATCCATTATTTCATTTAATTCATATTCAATTTCAGAATCATTTAAAAAATAATTTCTTCTTCCATATATAACCTCTCTTTGTCTATTCATAACCATATCATACTCAAGCACATGTTTTCTAATACTAAAATTTCTAGTCTCTAATTTTTGTTGTGCTCTTTGAACTGATTTTGTTACCATTGAATGAGTGATAACTTCCCCTTCTTCAATACCTAATTTATCCATTACATTAGCTATTCGATCTGAACCAAAAATTCTCATCAAATCATCTTCTAGACTAAGATAAAAAATAGATTCACCTGCATCTCCTTGTCTTCCAGAACGTCCCCTTAATTGGAGATCAATTCTTCTTGATTCGTGTCTCCCAGTACCTAGAATAAATAATCCTCCTAAATCTTTTACTCCTTCTCCAAGTTTTATATCTGTACCTCTACCAGCCATATTGGTAGATATTGTGATTGCATTTTTTTGTCCTGCTCTGGATACTATATCAGCCTCTCTTTGGTGCTGCTTAGCATTCAAAACATTATGAGCGATTTTAACAGTTTTTAACATCTTCGATAAAATTTCTGATTCTTCTACAGATGTAGTACCAACAAGAACAGGTTGTCCTTTTTGAGTTAATTTTTTAATTTTATTGATGACGGCATTATATTTTTCCTGTTTGGAGCGAAATATGTAATCATTATGGTCTTGCCTTGTAATAGGTATATTAGTTGGTATCTCCACAACATCAAGTTTATATATTTCCATAAATTCTTGTGCTTCAGTCATAGCAGTTCCAGTCATACCTGATAATTTATCATACATTCTAAAATAATTTTGAATCGTAATTGTTGCATGAGTTTGACTTTCTCTACCTACAACAACATTTTCTTTAATTTCAATGGCTTCGTGTAAACCATCTGAATATCTTCTTCCATGTAATACACGCCCAGTATGTTCATCAACAATCTGAACTTTCCCTTGCTGAACAATATACTCTATATCTTTTTCATATAAACAAAATGCCTGTAACAATTTATTTATAATATGAATTCTTTGACTTCTTTCTCCATGAAGTTGTTGTGCCTCTTGTTTTTGTTTAATAACTTCACTTTTAGTAATCCCATCTTTATTTTCAATATCATAATACATATCTCCAAGATCAGGAATAATAAAATATTCAGGATTAGATGTGGAAAGATATTCTCTGCCTTTTTCAGATAAATCTGTTACTCTTGAATTTTCATCAATTACAAAATATAATTGTTCTTCAATTTCAGCCATTTTTTTCTCTCTGATATATTCACTTTCAGTGTCATGAACTAATCTTTTAATACCAGTTTCTTGAAAAATCTTCATTAGTTTTTTATTTTTTGGAGAGCCTTTAGATGCAATTAATAATTTAATACCTGCATCATCTCTATTAGTATTTAATAAACTTTCTGCATCTGTAATTAATTCATTAACCATTTTATTTTGCATCCTAACTAAGGACTCAATTTTATTTCTCCAATTACTAAAATCTTGATTGACAGGAGCATCTATGGAACCTGATATAATTAATGGGGTGCGAGCTTCATCAACAAGAACTGAATCTACTTCATCAACAATAGCATATGAATGTTGTCTTTGTACTTTATTTTCAATAGATGAAACCATATTATCTCTTAAATAATCAAAACCAAATTGACTATTAGTTCCATAAGTAATATCATTATTATATACTTCTTGTCTTAATTGTGGTGGCATTCCATCTAATAAACAACCCACTGTTAAACCTAAAAATTTATATAACATCCCCATCCATTCACTGTCTCGTTGAGCTAAATAATCATTCACTGTAACAACATGAACACCTTTATTTGTGATAGCATTTAATACAATAGGTAAAGTTGATACAAGTGTTTTTCCTTCACCTGTTTTCATCTCAGAAATTTTACCTTGATGTAAAACTATTCCTCCAATTAACTGAACATCATAATGAACCATTTCCCAAATCATCTCTGTATCCATAACTTTGAATTTAGTGCCACTTAAACGTCTTGACACATCTTTAACAATTGCAAATACTTCAACCATTTTATTATTTAAATAATCTGATTCAATATTTTTTATTTTGATATCAATTTCATCAGGTTTGATGTTTTGATTTGCTAAATTATTTTTTTCATCATTAATAGAATTATGAAGACCTGATTTGATTTGATTAAATTTTTCTTTTAATTCTTGATCACTTAATATTGATAACTTATTATATTCCTCATTAATTTGTTCAACAATAGGAAAAAGTTTTTTCAAATCTTTATCTGATTTTTTACCAAAAACTTTAGTTATTACTTTATTAAAAATTGACATAAAAATTATATTTTAATTTTATTATTTTCTAAATCATTATAAATAGAATCTAAAACACCATTTATAAATGCACTACTTTCATTGTTTCCATAAATTTTTGAAATCTCAACTCCCTCTACTATGGAAACTTTATTAGGGACCTCATCAAAGAAAAACATTTCAGCCAATGATAATCTTAATATTAATTTGTCAATTAATGCAATTCTTTGCAAATCCCAATTTTTTAATTTTTTAATAATATATTGATCAATAATATCAGATTTATTAATAGTAATCTCTATTAAACTATAAGAATAATTAACAATATTATCTGACAAAACTGATTCATTATTTTCAATAGGTGAACCATTAATATAGAAATTATCACTAATCTCTTTATCATTCAATAGACATTTAAGATACTCTAAAATTTCTTTAGGATGAATTTGTGAAAAAATCCAAGCATAATAAATCTGCAAAGATAAAGATCTAGAAATTCTTTTTTCCACTCTATTCATATTTTATATTTTAATCATTTCTTATTTTAAAAGTTTTTTTATACGGTAAATAAAAAGATTTTAAAGTTGAAATCTTTTTAATTCTATCTTCAGCCTGTAAAGCAGCGGCTTTATTAGTAGTAATACCCTCTTTTTTAGCTCGTTTAAAAATTCCCATTAATGTATCATATATTTTTTCTGCTTGGCTAAAAGCTTTCTCTTTATCATAACCCTCAAGTTCATTTGCTACATTAATAAGACCTCCAGCATTAATAACATAATCTGGAGCATATAATATCTCTTTTCTAACTAAAGACTCGCTATCTTTTAGTGGGTTCTCTAAAATATTATTAGCAGCTCCTGCAATAATTTGACAATTTAAATTTGGTATAGTGCTTTTATTAACAGTAGCACCCAGAGCACATGGAGCATAAATATCGACCTCTTGAGATAAGATTGTATCAGGCTTGACAGGAATGCAATCATATTTATTTACAATATGATTAACTCGATTTTTATCAATATCTGTCACATATATTTTAGCTCCATCTTTTGATAAATAATCAACTAAATGAGTACCAACATGGCCAAGACCTTGCACAGAAATACTTAAACCTTTTAAAGAGTTTTTGTTTAGCTTTTCTTTTACACTAGCTTTCATCCCCATATATACACCAAATGCGGTAACGGGAGAAGGATCTCCACTTCCTCCTAATGATTTAGATATTCCTGTCACATAACTTGTTTCTATTTTAACATTTTCCATATCATGAATATTTGTTCCAACATCTTCAGCTGTAATATATCGTCCACCTAAACCTTCTACAAATCTACCAAATGATCTAAATAACTTTTCTGTTTTATCTTTTTTAGAATTTCCTATAATAACAGCTTTTCCACCACCTAAATTCAATCCAGCAATTGATGCTTTGTAAGTCATTCCTTTTGATAATCGTAATACATCTATGATAGCTTCTTCTTCACTCTTGTAATTCCACATTCTACATCCGCCAAGTGCAGGGCCTAAAGTGGTATTATGAATTGCTACAATACCTTTTAAACCAGAATATGGATCATTAAAAAAAGCAATTTGTTCATGACCTCGTGAATTTAATTCTTTAAATAATTTCATAAAATATCCATCCTTATAATAAAGATCTTGCTATAACAAGTCTTTGAATTTCTGAAGTTCCTTCATATATCTGTGTAATTTTTGCATCCCGCATTAATCTTTCAACTCCTGTCTCTCTTATATATCCATAACCTCCATGAATCTGAACACACTGTGTAGATGCTTTCATAGCAACCTCGGAAGAATATACCTTAGCCATTGAAGCAAGTACACCAAAATTTTGATGATTATCTTTAGCCCATGCAGCTTTCCAAATTAATAATCTAGCAGCTTCTATTTCCATTGCCATGTCTGAAAGTTTAAATTGAATTGCTTGATTAGATGAAATAGGTTTCCCAAATTGTTCTCTTTCTTTAGAATAATTAATAGAATGATTAAGTGAGGCTTGAGCAATACCTAATGCTTGAGATGCAATCCCAATACGCCCACCATCCAAGGTAGAAAGTGCTATTTTAAACCCTTCCCCTTCTTTACCTATCCTATTTTCTAAAGGAACTTGCACATTATCAAAATAAAGTTCACATGTGTCTGATGAACGAATGCCTAATTTATCCTCAGGTTTACCACACTCAAATCCATCCATGCCTTTTTCAACAATAAAACATGAGATGCCTTTATGTCCAATATCTTTTTCAGTTATAGCAAATACTAAAACTAAATCTGAATTAATACCATTAGTAACCCAATTTTTAATACCATTTATGATATAATTTTTTCCATCTTTAACAGCTGTGGTAATCATATTCGATGCATCTGAACCAGATTGAGGTTCAGACAATGAAAATGCACCAAGTTTTTCTCCTAATGCTAACTTAGTTAAATATTTTTCTTTCTGAAAATCATTACCAAAATGCTCAATCAAATAACATACTAAAGAATTATTAACAGACATAATAACTGATGCAGATGCATCTATTGCAGAAATTTCTTCCATCGCAATTGCATATGAAATTGAATCCATTCCACCACCGTTCCATTTTGGATCTACCATCATACCTAAAAAACCTAATTTAGACATTTTTTCAACCTGTTCTTTGGGCCACTCTTTTGTTTCATCTCTTTTTATGGCACCTTCAAGTAATTCATTTTTTGCAAATTCTCTTGCTGTTTTCTGTATAAGAACTTGTTCTTCTGATAAATTAAAATCAATCATAAGTATAAAAACCCCTTCCTGATTTTCTACCTAATAAACCACTCGATACCATCTTTTTCAAAAGAGTACAGGGTCTATACTTTGAATCATTAAAACCTACCCAAAGAACTTCCATAATATCTAAACAAACATCTAATCCAATAAAATCAGCTAACTCTAAAGGACCCATAGGATGAGCCATACCAAGTTTCATAATATCATCAATTGCTTCTTTTTTTGCTACATTTTGCTCTAAACAAAAAATTGCTTCATTAATCATTGGCATTAGTATCCTATTTGATACAAAACCTGGATAATCATTACATTCAACGGGAATTTTTTTTATTTTTTCAGCTAAATCAACTACTGTATCTATTGTTGCCTTAGAGGTATGAATAGTTTTAATAACTTCAACTAATTTCATTATTGGAACAGGATTCATGAAATGCATTCCAATAATATTTTTAGGCCTGTTTGTTTGATTTCCTAAATTAGATATTGAGATTGATGATGTGTTACTAGCTAAAATAGTTGACTCTTTACATATAGCATCAAGATTTTTAAATATTGAAACTTTTAAATCATATTTCTCAGGAACAGCTTCTATAACTAAATCCATATCTCTACAAAGTTTAATATCAGTATTTATTGAAATATTATTTAAAATATTCTGTTTATTAGATTCAGATATGATACCCTTATTGATTTGTCTTTTTAAATTGTTTTCTATTGTAGATAATGCTTTTTTAAGTTGAGCTTCATCAATATCAACTAATAATGTATTAAATCCTGATTGTGCAAAAACATGAGCAATACCATTACCCATAGTGCCAGAACCAATAACTGCTATTTTAAAATGCTTATCCATATCATTCATAATTTTCAACAATCATTGCAGAAGCTTCTCCACCACCAATACAAATTGCTGCTAATCCATATTTTAATTTTCTGTATTTTAATGCACTTAAAAGTGTTACTAATATTCTTGTACCTGATGCCCCTATAGGATGCCCCATTGAAACAGCCCCACCATTTACATTCACTTTGTCTGATGGTATTTTTAAGGTATCTATTGCAACCATAGGAACACATGAAAATGCTTCATTAATTTCAAATAAATCAATATCATTCAATGTTAATCCAGTTAGATTAAGTACTTTTTCAATTGCATAAATTGGTGCTCTTGTAAAGTATAAAGGTTCCATAGCAAAAGAACAATGACCAACTATTTTTGCTAAAGGCTTTAATGTATATTTATTGACTTCTTCTTCTGAAGCTAATAAAACAGCTGCAGCTCCATCACTCAAACTGCTTGCATTGGCTGCCGTGATAGTGCCATCTTTGCTAAAAGCTGGTCTTAGCTGCGATATTTTATCTTCTCTAAATTTTAGAGGTTCTTCATCAATATCAAAAACAATATCTCTTTTTTTAGTCTTAACAATCACTGGCTCTATTTCATTCTTAAATTCTTCATTTTTAATTGCTCGATTAGATTTTTTATATGATTCTATTGCATAATTATCTTGAGCCTCTCTAGAATATGTTTCTTCTTTACATAACACTTCACCACAATTTCCCATAGCAAAATTACTATATGGATCCCATAAACCATCTTTTAATATTGAATCAATGACTTGCTGATTACCAAAACCCATCCCAGTTCTTGATTTTTCAAGATAATACGGTGCTAAACTCATATTCTCCATTCCACCTGCAATTGAAATTTTGGCATTACCTAATCTTAAGGATTGGTCTGCCAACATAACAGATTTTAAGCCTGAACCACATACTTTGTTTATTGTCATACACTCTACATTTTTATTTATATTTGCACCTAAAGCAGCCTGTCTGGCAGGAGCTTGACCAAGATTGGCAGACAAGACATTACCCATAATAACTTCATTAATTTTATCTGTATTAATCATACTATCTCGTAAAACTGATTCAATCACAATTGAACCTAATTTTGTAGCATCAATCTTACTTAAAGAGCCTTGAAAAGCACCAATTGGTGTCCTTTTATAAGCACAAATAAATGTGTTATTCATTTTTATCCTCATTTTTTGAATATGCTTTGATAATATCTTTTACCAAACTATGCCTAACTACATCTGAAGATTCAAATTCCATACATGCAATTCCATCAATATTTTTTAGAATGCGTATTGCCTCAATTAATCCAGATGTATTTTTTCTAGGTAAATCAATTTGTGTTAAATCTCCTGTTATAATTGCTTTAGATGTAACTCCTAATCGAGTTAAAAACATTTTCATTTGCATAGTAGTTGCATTTTGTGCTTCATCTAAAATAATAAATGAATTATGTAAAGTTCTGCCTCTCATATATGCTAATGGTGCTATTTCAATCATTCTACTATCAATAAAAAATTTTAATTTATCTTTTTCAATCATATCATTTAAGGCATCATATAAAGGAGTAAGATATGGATCTATTTTTTCTTTTAAATCTCCTGGTAAAAATCCTAGACTTTCTCCTGCCTCAACTGCTGGTCTTGTAATGACAATTTTATTAACAATTTTATTTTTCAATGCAGCCACAGCACAAGCAACAGCTTGGTATGTTTTGCCAGTTCCAGCGGGACCTACTGCAAATGTTATATCATGATTCTCAACTGCATTTAAATATTTTTTTTGACCATTAGTTTTTGCATATACAGTTCCTTTATAAGTATGTAAAATTATTTTTTTATCAATTGTATTATCAGATATTACATCAGAATCTATATTAACAGTATCTATTAAATTTTGAACATCATATTCATCAATAAATCCTTTTTTTTCTACAGCATATAACATACTATTTAAAATTTTGGATATTATTTCTACTTCAGTCTTTTTTCCGTCTAATTTAACTTTATTTCCTCTAACAACAATATTAGTAGAAAAATTATTTTCTAATAATTTGATATTTTTATCATTTAGTCCAACAAATGATAAAGGGTCTATTGTATTTATGTTAAAATTTTTTTTCATATTTTTTAATTATTAAAAAAGCCCTTTATAGAAAAAGATCTAAAAAGGGCGAATTCATATTTCTATAAAGCCTTGAAATTTAAGTAAAATTATGCTTAATTCAAATGTGAACTAGCTAGATTTAATATCTAGACCTAATTCATTTAATTGATTTTTATCAACATTAGAAGGAGAGTTGTCCATTAATGAAGTGGCAGAAGTAGTTTTAGGAAATGCAATTACATCTCTAATTTGATTAGATCCTGCAAGCAACATTACAATCCTATCAAATCCAAAGGCCATTCCACCATGAGGAGGAGCTCCATATTTAAAAGCATTCATTAAAAACCCAAATTTTTCATTAGCTTCATTTTTTGAAATTCCTAGTATATCAAAAATATTTTGTTGAATATCACTACTATGAATTCTAATTGAGCCTCCACCTAGTTCATAACCATTCATTACAATATCATAAGCTAAAGATCTAACCGATGCAGGTTCCTTATTTAATAAATGCATATCATCAGGATTAGGGGCAGTAAACGGATGATGAAGTGAATTATATCTATTTTCATCTTTTTCAAACAATGGAAAATCTACAACCCATAAAGGTGCCCAGATATCATCTTTAATTAACTTCTCTCGATTTGCTAATTTAATTCTTAATGCTCCCATAGATTGTAAAACTTTTTTCTTATTATCTCCAATTAAGAAAATAATAGAATTATCTGAAATTTTATAATCGGCTATAATCTGTTTTTGATTTTTTTGATCAAAGAATTTTCCTATACCTCCATCAAAACTATTATTTTTAACTTTAAACCAAGCTAAGCCTTTTACACCATAATATGTTTTCATTTCCTCAGTTAATTCATCAATAACTTTTCTAGAATAATTATCAGCATTTGGACAAATAACTGCCTTTACAATACCTCCTAATTCTAATATAGTTTTAAAAGTATTAAATTGTGATTCTAATATATATTGATTGAAATCTAATAATTTCATTTCAAAACGAAGATCTGGTTTATCTGAACCATAATTATTCATTGCTTCTTCATATGTTAAAATAGGAAAATCTTTATCCAATGTTATTCCTAGTATATTTTTCCAAATATATCTAACCAAATCAGAACCTAATGATATAATATCTTGTTGATTAATAAATGACATTTCAATATCTATTTGAGTAAATTCTGGCTGACGGTCAGATCTAAAATCTTCATCTCTAAAACATTTTACAATTTGAAAGTATCTATCAAACCCTGAAACCATTAATAATTGTTTATAAGTTTGAGGAGATTGAGGTAATGCATAAAATTTTCCTTTATGTAGTCTACTCGGCACTAAAAAATCACGAGCTCCTTCAGGTGTGGATTTCATTAAAATTGGAGTTTCAATTTCAACAAATTGATAATCAGATAAAAAATTTCTAACTAAAATAGAAGTTTGATGCCTAATAATTAAATTATTTTGCAATTCATCTGTTCTTAGTTCAAGATATCTATATTTTAATCTATGGTCTTCCATAGCTGATTGTCTATCATTAATATCAAATGGTGGTGTTAAAGATTTATTATAAATTATAAGGTTAGTAACCTCAATATCTATTAACCCAGTAAGAACTTTTTTATTTTTTGCCTCATCAGGCCTTAAAACAACATTACCCTCAATACCAATAACATCTTCTAAGCTTAATTTTTTAGCAATATCAAATGATTTCTTACTATAATCAGCATTAAAAACTAATTGAGTTTTACCATATCGATCTCTTAAATCTGCAAATATAACACTACCTAAATCACGTACCTTTGAAATCCAACCATTAAGTATAACTGTTTCTCCAACAAATTTCTCAGATAATTCTCCGCATGTATGAGTTCTATTTTTAATCATTTTTCAATATTTATTAAATTATTTTTTTTAAAAGTTTCAATGATTCTTTCAGCATAATTATTTAAGCTGACATTTTTAATGATATCAAAAACTACACCATCTTTATTAATTAAAAAAGTAACTCTTTTAGGGAAGAAATAAGTATCAACTCCATATAATTTAGAAACAGCTCCATCCTGATCTGATAATAGAGGAAATGTTAAATTATATTTTTTAGAAAATTTTTTTTGAGATGATTTACTATCATAGCTTACTCCTAATACTTCAATATTATTCTCTTTATAAATATTATATTGATCACGGAACCCGCAAGCCTGTTTAGTTCACCCTGGAGTAAATGCTTTTGGAAAAAAATATATAACGAGATTTTTTCCCTTATATTGATTTAATGTAATGAGTTTATCATCATAATTATATAATTCAAAATAAGGAGCTTGATCTCCTATATTTAAATTAATTTTAGATGGTTTTGAAAATGCTAAAAATAATGATAGCGAAATAATAATTGTAATAATAAATAAAATGTACATTTTCATTGATATAGTTTATTAAATTTTTATTATGAAACATATAATTTTCATAACAATAATATTAAATATTATCTTTTGTCAAAAAATTGATTTCAATAAACAGTTTTTATTTGATTCAAACCATACAACTTTCAAATTAATAGCTGATTCTTTATACTATATTGTATCAAATACCATTGATGAAAAAAAAATAAATAAAAAAGGATTGGTAGTTATTTTAAATGAAAAAGGTCAAATAAAAAATAAAGTAAAAATAGGTTCAAAAAATAATTATATAATTTCAGGCATCAAATTACAAAATAATCATTTTTTATTTATTGGCTATAATAAAGAAAATAATGATGAATGGAACAGAATTTATGTAGTTAAAACTGATCAAAATTTGAATATGATTTGGGAAAAAAGCTATGGCCCCTTAAATAATGATAGTAAGGGTTATTCCATAGTAGAAATAAATGAAAATGAATATTGGATTTTAGGTCATACAAAAATATCAAATAATGGGGTTCTTTTATTAAAAATTGATGATTATGGTAATGAAAAATGGTTTTCTTATTTATCAAATCTAAATTGTAATTTTGCAAATAATATGATTGCTACACCTAATAATGATTTAATTGTTTCAGGACAAAAAAATAAGGAATTATTTATCTCAAAAATTAATCGAAAAGGACAAATATTATGGCAATATAATTATTTGAATGATAAAAAATATCATAGAATCTATGATATTAAAAATACTAAAAATGGCATAATAGCAGTTGGAAATACTACTAAAAATGAGAATCATAGTTATGATATATTAATAATAAAATTAACATATGATGGTCAAGAGGAATGGATTCAAAGTTTTGGTAATCATACAAATGAAGTAGCATATGATATCGAGAGAAATAAAAAAAATGAATATATTATAACTGGATATTCATTAATTAATAAAGAAACAAAAAGATATAATTCGTTTTTAATTAAAACTGACTCAATAGGTAATGAGATAAACCGAATAGATTTTAATACCAAATATTTAAATATGGAGAAAACTTCAAATCAATTATATGATATAATAATAAAAACAGAAGATAATAAAAATGCAGATTCCTATTTAGGCGCAGGTAACATTTTTAATGAAGAAGGAAACTCTCAAATTTGGTTTTTTAAATTGAAAGAAAAATAATTAATCTATTTTCATAAGTATATAATCTTTGAAGAAATAAGTGGAAAATTCCGTATTAGATAGATGATAAATCCATAATTCATATTCTCCTTCTATCACAGTTGAAGTAGGTATCCCTAAAATTAATTCAATTTCATTCATGGTCATACCAATTGTAATTTGATTTGATAAAACAATTGAATTAGTTTGTTTTTTTTGTGCAACATATTCTTTCAAATTGAATTTTGTTATACTACTCTCATAATTAGATAATTTTTGATTTATCTCAATAATAAATTTATTAAAGAAATCTCTAGATTGAGGTTTTAAGTCTATGATAATGTTAAGATAATCTTTTACTAATTTTAATTCATTAGGATTTGTAGTATCATTGATATCATTTAAAATATTTATCACTAACTCCGTATACTTATCATTTATTTGAGCAAATAATCTTGGATCTAATTCAAGTGCTTCTTTATAATAGTCAATAGCTCCATAATAATTATTCAGATTATTTAAAATGTCACCCTTTTTAATTAAAATCTTTGCCTCAACTTGATCAGTTTTAGACCATAAATATGGTGATATTTTACGTGCTTTATCTAAACTGTTCATTGATTTAGAAAAGGTATTTTTATCTAAATTATCATTAGTTTGATTGATAATGTGTTGTGCAATATCTCTTTTGTATGATTCAATTTCTAAAATTAATTCAGGATCTGCAATTTGTTCTGCACGATTAAAATTAATTAAAGATTCATCATATTTAGAATCATTAAATAATGAAACTGCCATATCAAAATATTGATAAGGAATTTGAGTATAACAAAAATTTAACATTTTTTTTGCTTCATCATGTCTAAAATTATAATTATATACATTTAAAAATTGTTTAAATTTATTAGCAGCATTGATATAATCTTTATCTAACATCATTGAATATGCTTTATCACCTCTTGTTTCTTTTCCACCAAATACAGTACCAAATGTAAAAAATAAACCTATTTTATTCATATCTAAGGCAATGATTGGGGTCTCATTTTTATCATCATGTATTTCATTAATATAAGTTCTTCCTATTCGAAACTCTAAACCAATTGCATAATTATAAGGTAAAGCATCTCTTTTTATAAGATACTTATAACCAATAGATACATTTTCATTAAAACCGGTTCCACTGATATATTTTTTTTGACTTAATGATTCATAAATAAATGCATAACTAAGACCAAAAGAATAATAGCTATAAAAATAAAATTTAGGTGAATATTGAATGATAGAAGATAAATTGATAAATCCATCAATTATTGAAGGTCTAAAACGATAATTTGTATTATTATTTGTATTTTGAATATAAATTGGGGCAATTGGATTAGATAAAATATTCGAATATCTAACACCAGTTCCAATATGTAAATCAATTAAATTCTGGTGATATAATCTTTCTAATAAATTATACTTCATTATATCAAGTTCAATAAAAAAACCAGTTCTAGAATTAATTGAAGATATAAACAAATTATCAATATCTTTATTATCTAATATTATTGGATTTGAATCTAAATCAAAATTTCCCTTTATAGCATTTTTAAAATAATCTTTTCCTCCATAATTAAAAAATCCAAATTTTAAATCATATGGAATTAAATATAAAGGTTCTCTAAAAGTCATCCTTTTAAAATAATTATTAATAAAATTATCTATTGGAGTAGTAGACCACTCATTTCGATATGCAAAGGAAAAATTCCATAAAACTAAAAGTATTAAAATATATTTATTCATACAATTCTAAAATAAACTTTTCAGTTCTTTTAAAATAATACTAATTAATTTAATTTAAAATATGGTTTTGAGAATTATAGTACAAGGAATTATCCCAATTATAATTTGTATATCTATTATTAGGGGAGAAAGTTATCAAAATAAAATTTCTAATTTTAAAATAGGGCTTATTAAATATGAGCCAGGAGATTGGAACTCTGATCAAACTGCATTATCAGAATTAATAGATTTTATTAATGAAAATACCAATATACCAATAATGCCTGTTAATAGGGATGTAGAATTAAAAGTTAAAATTGGAAGCAATAATTTTTTTAAAACTAAATATATTTATATGACAGGGCATGGAGAACTTCGAGGAAATGGATGGCAAGGTCTAAAATTAAAATCTAATGAAATTCAAGCATTGCGAACTCATTTATTAAATGGAGGTTTCCTTCATGTAGATGATAATTATAATTTTGATAAAACTTTCTTTCCAGAAATAAAAAAAGTATTTCCCGAAAAGGACTGGGTTGAATTATCTAATGAACATAATATATTTAAATCTTATTATCAAATAACTGATGGATTACCAAAAATTCATAAACATGATAATAAAAAACCAAAAGCATTAGCTTTGTTCCATAATGAAAAAATAATAGTATTATATACTTTAGAAAGTGATTTGGGAGATGGATGGGAATCAAATGAAGAACATCAAAGGATAACAGGGAAAAAATTAAGTGTAGAAAAAAGAATGCAAGCCCTCAAAATGGGTACTAATATTTTAGTATTTGCTTTAAGTCAATAAAATGGAATATATAAAAAAATTTATAAATTCATATTTTTACCAAAAAATAAAACATAATATTTTTAATTCAATATTAAATTGCTCTATAATCATAGCAGCATCTTTAATTGTAATTACACAAATTGAAAAAGATGCTTATTTAAGTTCATTAATTAAAGTTAAAATATTTAATACATTTTTAATAATTTGTATCTTTAGCTTCATATTTTTAATGTTTAAAATTATAATTCATAAATATAATTTATGGAATAATTCAAACCACCAAGATTTAGCTAAAGAATTAATCAATAAACTTCCTATTAAAGATCGATTAATAAATGTTTTACAGATTTATGCACAATATAAACCCAATGATAAATATTATGATTTAACAGTAAAGGCCATTGAAGACTTAAAAGAAGATATCAAAGAAATAAAAATTAAAAATATTAAATTTTATTTTCCAAAAATAAAAATATATATACTAATATTATTGAGTGCTATTTTTAGCTCATTGATAATACTATCTAATGAATATAATGATGCATTTACTAGAATAGTAAATAAAAATAAAGATTTTATTAGACCATTTCCATTCAAATTGAAGTTTAATAATCTTGAAAATAATAGATCTATTTTCAAAGGTGAACAATTAGAAATAATAATTAATGGAACAGGAGAATTACCAAATTATATTACACTTAATTGGATTATAGATGATAAAATATTTATAAAAAATATTAATAAAACAAATCAATTAAATTATATGCATACATTTAAAAATATAAATAAAAATATGAAAATCTGGGCTGATTATTCAAAAAAAAACGTGTTAGGCTATAAAGATTATAAAATAATTACAGATACTTTAAATATTGATGTACAAGAAAGACCTGAAATTAAAAAATTGACAATCATCATAGAACCTCCTGATTATACTAATATAAATCAATTAGAACATAACCAAAGCATCACAACAATTGAGTTGTTAGAAGGATCAAAAATAATTTTAGAAGGATTCTCTAATAAAAATCTAAATGAAGCAAAACTTAATTTTAATAATGATAGTACTATATATATGGAATTAGATAGTAATAGAATTTATGCTGATTTTGAAGTAACAGAAACGACGAATTTTGAAATAATATGCTCTGATATATATAATAATAAGAGTAATAAAATAAAATATTTTATAAATATAATTAATGATTTTCCTCCATATGTAAATATAAAAAAACCACAAAATAATTTTAAGATTAATGAAAATTATACAATTGATTTATTAATTAACATAATTGATGATTTTGGTATTCATAATGCTACTCTAGAATACTATGTATTAAAACCGTATTATTTAAACAAAGATACTGTACTTAATAAAATTTCTATACTTAATTCAAATAAAAATAGATTAGAACATTATATAGATTATAATTGGAAAATATTAGACCTAAATATAGGCCCAGGTGATGAGATTTTTTATTGGATTAAAGCATTAGATAATAATATAAAAACTGGTCCTGGAATTGGAAAATCAGAAGTATTTAGAGCATATTTTCCTGGTTTAGAAGAATTGTATTTTGAAGTAGAACAAGAACAAAATGTAGTTGAAGATACATTTGAAGAAATGATTGAATCAATAGATCAAATTAAAAACATGTATGAAAATGTATCCAATGATGTTTTAAAAGAACAAACAAATTTAGAACAACAACAAGAAACTCAAAAAATAGTAGAAGAATTAAATGAAATATCACAAAAAATTGAGAACCTAGAACAAACTATGCAAACAATTGAAGATTTAAATGATAAAAATAATTTAATTAATGAAGCTTTAGGTGATAAAATTAAAAAATTACAAGAAATGTTTCAAGATGCTATTGACTCTGAATTAATGAAAGCAATTGAGGAATTACAAAAATCTATTAATAATGATGACTTTGAAAAATCACTAGAACAATTAAATAAATTTGATTTTGAAATCACTGATTTAGAACAACAATTGGATAGAATGATTGAATTATTTGAACAAGTAGTTGCTGAACAAAAATTAAATGAAATAACAAAAAAAATGGAGGTAATGCAAAAATTACAAGAAAATATAACAGAAAAAATAAATGAAAATTCTAATAATCCAAATATTGATGCAATGGAAAATAAACAAAATGAAAATTTAAATAATCTGCTAGAAACATTAGATGATGCAAATAAATTAATGAAAAATATCGATCAAGAAATAGCACAAGATATTGAAAAATTAAATAATAGCTCAGAAATAAATAATATTAAAAATGAAATAGACAATGTATTAAAAAGATTAGATAATAACACCTCCAACATGAATCAAAGTTCTAAAAATATTGAAAATAGCATTCAAAATATGAGTGAACAAATGCAAAAAATTATTGATCAGTATAATCAACAAGCAACTGTTGAAATGTTGATGATGTATACTAGAATTATAAAAAATTTAATAGATATGTCATATGAACAAGAAATTATAATACAAACATCAAAAAATATAAAATCTAAAAAAGATTCAAAAATTAAAGAAATAACATCAAAAGAAAATATTATTCTGCAACAATATAAAAGTGTATTTATTCAAATTTCTGATTTATCAACAAAAAGTTTTCATATTACACCAGAAATCTCAAAAACATTTAGTCAAATATTTAATTATTTAGTGAAGACTATTAATGGTTTTGAGCAAGGACAAATAAATTTAGCAAAAAAAGAGCAAATCAAAATTATTGAATATCTTAATAAAACAATTTTATTATTAATAAATGCAATGGCTGAAATGCAAGCATCTGGAGAAGCTTCAGGTTATAGCCAATATTTAGAATCAATACAACAACTAACAAAGGGACAGCAAGCATTAAATCAAGGAATGGGTTCATTATTACCTATGCCCTTTGGACAAAGTCCAGGTTCAGATGGTATTATGCAAAGCTTAATGCAGCAGCAAAAGCAATTGATGAAAAAATTAGAAAACCTTTTAAACGAAAAATCATCTATGTCTAATAGTGATGAATTAGGAGGTCTAGGGAAAGCTTTAGATGATATGAATGAAATTATTAAAGATTTTGAAAGTAATAATATATCTGAAGAAAGTATTAAAAGAGGTGAAAGAGTTTATAGAAAATTATTAGAACATGAAAATTCACTTAAAAATAGAGGTGTTGATGATAAATGGGAAGCAGAGCAAAATAAAAATGAAAAACTATTAGATAATACTATATTAAATAAAAATAATTATAGTACTGAATTAAAAAATTTATATAAAACATTAGATGAAGTGGATAAAAATAAAAATTTAGAAAAAAATAATAAAGCTATAATACAAGAATATTTAAGAATATTAATTAAAGAGAAAGTTGATGAAAAATAGAACTAACTATATAATTATATCAATAATATTTTTTATAAATTTTACACTGTTAGGGATAGAAACTGATTCTGAAAATAGATTAAAATTACTTAATACATATATCAAAAAATTTCAACAAAATAACAATAATTATGAAAATCTAAAAAAAATTGAAGAAATCTTAATTGAAGAAAAAAACTTTGAATTATTAATACAATTCTATGAAACATATATAGATAATATTAATGATATAAAGCATAAATTTGAAAGCGAAGTGAAAATTTTAGAATTTAAAATATGGAATAAAGATAATAATTGGATAAATGATTTATATGAATTAGAAAAAAAATACAATTCAGAATTAAACAACCAAGCTAAACATGAATATGTATTACACATACTATTTAAAAATAAAAAAATAAATGAAGGATATGAGTTTATCCTATTTATTAGAGATAAGTATAAATTACCTCATTTTTTCTCAAAAAAACTTATTAATATATTTAGAAATAACATGCTATATAAAGAATCTATAAATGAATCAATAATTTATTTAACTAAAACTCCAAATATCAAAAAACAAAGCAAAATAAGTCAACAAATTGTAGTTGACCAAATATTTGATTTGCTAAATAAACTATTTTTAAATGAAATTCATAAAAATAAAAACTTACCAATTAGTTATAAGCAATTTTCATCCAATACATTTTTAAAATTACGAAAACCAATAAAACATATTAATATAGATGTAATTGAATATATAATTGATATTTATAATCAGCTAATAACACATCAACTTAGTACACATAAAGCAAAAATTAAATTAGCTGAAATAGAATTTGAAATATTAAATGATTTAGATCAATCTTATAAAATGTATGATGCTATACAAAAAGAATCATCAAAAATATCAATTGATGCAATGGCAGTAATAGGCAAAGCAGATATTTTAATATCTAAAGGATATCTAGATTCAGCTATGACTTTAATAAAACAACAAAAAAAAATAGTTGAAAAAATAAATAAGCACGATTTGGTTGAAAAAATTAATTATAAATATATTCAAATATTATTTTACAAAGGCGAATATAGTAAAATGCATTTAGAAATAGATTCTCTGATAAATAATGCAGAATTAAAAAATACAAAATATAATGATTTATTAGAGCTAAAAATGATTTCATTATTTTTTAAAGATAACATTAATGAATATAAAAAATATTCATCAATACAATATAAAATGAAAATGAATAAAGGGTTTGAATCCTTACTAGAATTAATAGAATTAATTAATTCAGAAAATATTTTGATATCAGAATTAGCTCAATTTCAATATGCACTTATTGAATTTCAAAAAGGTAATTTTGAAAATACACAAAAATTCATTAAAGAAATGGATACTAAAACAGTGTTTTATGAAATAGCATTAATTCTCAATGCTGAAATAGAAGACTATATTAATCAAAATTATGAAGAAGCAATTAAGCTTTATGAAAACTTTATAGAGCAATATCCGAATAGTATACATAAAGAAAATATTTTAAAAAGATTAAACGAAATAAATAAAATTATAGAAGAAGATATAGAATTATGAGTAATTATATACAGCTAATTATTTTGATATTAATGAATATTGGAATAGCCCAAAAAATATTAATTCCTATGGATATTAAACAAACAAATCATTTAAAAGCATACGGAATTGCATATTCAAGTTTAAAGAATATAAATAAAGTAGAGTGGCTATTGAACTATAGAGGTGGGTCTTTTGTATTAGATGCATCAAACTATATTAAAAAACAATGTTTATTAAAAAATGTCTATTATGAAAATCTGACAATCGAAGATATATCTATAATTTATTCAACTATAGAAGAAGAAAATATGGAAATAGTCGTATTAGAAAAAGCTCCAAAAATAGCTGTATATTCTCCTCCAGATCAACAGCCTTGGGATGATGCCGTAACATTAGCTTTGACATATGCAGATATCAATTATGAGGTAGTATTTGATGATGAAGTTATAAATGGGGAACTCTATAAATATGATTGGCTACATTTACATCATGAAGACTTTACAGGGCAATATGGAAAATTTTATAGATATAGGAATCAACCATGGTATAAAGAAATGGAAAGAAGTTTTACTAAAACTGCTAATAAATATGGTTTTAAGACTGTCCATCAATTCAAAAAAACAATAGCATTAAAGATTAGAGATTATATAAATAATGGGGGCTTTTTATTTGCAATGTGTTCAGCAACAGATTCATTTGATATTGCGTTATCTTATTATTCAACAGACTTCGCACATCAAATATATGATGGGACACCAATTGATGTAAATTATTTTAATAAAGTAAATTATGCAAATGGTATTGCCTTTGAAAATTATGAGCTATATCTAGATCCTACAATCTATGAATATTCAAATATAGATTTTCCATCTAGTCATCAACCAAATACTAGAAGTGCTGAATCAGATTATTTTACACTTTCCAATTTTTCTGCTAAATGGGACCCTGTGCCAAGTATGTTAATTCAAAATCATGTTCAAAATGTTAATGGATTCATGGGACAAACAACAGGCTATAATAAAAAATTTTTAAAATCTCATGTATTAATACTTGCAGAAGATTTGTATTCAGAACAAGTTAAATATATACACGGAAATGTTGGAAAAGGCACATTTACTTTTTTAGGAGGGCATGACCCAGAAGATTATAGACATTTTGTTGGTGATCCCCCAACTGATTTAGATTTGCATAGAAATTCTCCTGGCTATAGACTTATTTTAAATAATATTTTATTTCCAGCAGCAAAGAAAAAACCTAAAAAAACTTAAAGAACAGGGCCTGTATAGCTTTGTGCACTTTCATATCTTTTTAAACCTATTTTCCAAAAAACTCGAGTTAAGGATAGTAAAATAGTTACCACTACAATCTGAGTAAAAAAATATTTCTGATTTTGAATAGTTAAACCATGTAACAATAATCTAGAAGGAAATGAGGCAACTAATGCCATGGGTAAAATTGTAAATAATATTTTTCTCATAAATCCTTTATAAATGCTATCAGGACGCATACTAAATTTCATTACTTCATGAGATAGCCAACCTCCTGTTCTAAAATCTCTAAAGAAAAAAGTTAAAGAAGCAATAATAAACTCAAAACTATACCAAATCAATACCCCCATAAATAGAGATATTGTAAATAGACCAATATTTAATAGATTTAATGACTCTGGATGGAATGCTATCAATATATTATACAAAATAATTGATAAAACTAATAAGCTTACTAATGTATAACTTCTAATATATCGAAATGAAATTAAAAATTGTGAATTGACAGGTCTTAATAAAATGAAATCTAAACTACCCGTTCTTATATGTTCTCTTAAATAACCTGCTCCATCAAATAGCATCATAAAAATAGTATCTACAAAAAATGTTGCTATTAAAAATACTAAAATAGCCTCTCTATCAAAATCACCTAACATACTAGTTTTAGAATAAATAACTTCAAAAAAATAATACCAAGTTATATAGTAGATTACATCTACAAATAAACTACCTATAAAGTTAGTTTTATATTCCATATCCCTAGCTAGGCTATATTTAAATATAGAAAACCATAAATGTATATATCTAAGAACCATAAGCTTCATACCTTCTAATACCAATACTATAAACTAAACCACTTAATACTCTCATAATAATACACCATAAAATTCCAACTACTATAAAATTTATCCATTGATTAAAATTAACCTCTAAAGCCATTGCAATATCAACTGGAAACTTAATTAAAAAAGGAATGGGAGTATAATTAATAATTTGAACATATGAATCAGGGAAAAAATCTAAAGGAATAATTTGACCTGCTAATACAAACATTGCAATATTATATGCTGCTAATAATGCTCTAACCTCACCAAACCAAAAAGCAAAACATACCATAAAAAAATAAATACTATAGGATAAATAAATTGAAATTATAACAGCCAGAATAAAGAAAGGTATTTGAATTATATGAATAAATATTAAATCTTTAAAAATAATAGGTGCAATTATAAATAATATAGAATAAGGAATATAGTATAATATGTTAGTTCCAATAAAATTCATTAAATGATAACTAAAAAAAGAGATTGGTTTAACAATATATTGATTCATAAATCCTTGTCTTATTTGCAT
>CEUN01434720.1_pt1 | contig 22795 bp, 30 predicted proteins | sample 361501 | NCBI WGS metagenome assembly CEUN01 (sample SAMEA2622801, study PRJEB7988) | marine metagenome | biome: marine biome (ENVO:00000447); feature: marine epipelagic mixed layer (ENVO:xxxxxxxxx); material: "saline water (ENVO:00002010), including plankton (ENVO:xxxxxxxx)" | depth 120 m | reverse complement strand
GCATAGGCCTTCCTAGGCGTGGGTGAGGCCGCAGCTCAACATGTTGAGAAGCTCAAATCCTTCGCTGCCGCATTTGGATCGGGCGTCATGGAGGGGCGTATCAGGACCTGCCTGATAGAAAAACACTCATCTGTGCTTGCTGAAGGGCTGAGACTTGCCATGTGCTCCCAAGAGGACGCCTAACTTGCTTTACCCGTTGTCTTTCGTGGCACGGATCGCCGCCACAAGCCAGTCGCGAAAGGCGGCAATGTCAGCCCTGTTGCGGTCTGCCGCTTTGGTCGCCAGTAGGTAACCGGCCGAGGCCGGGACAGCCTCCGGCAGGGGCCTGATTAGGCGGCCGCTCTCCAGGTCATCGGCCGCCACCGAGGTGCAGGCCAGTGCCATGCCCTGACCGCTGCGGGCGGCATCCATGATCGCCGTTCCCGCCACCATGCGTGGGCCGCGGTCCGCTGCCGGACTGTACACGCCCAGTGCCTCAAACCAGTCATGCCAGTCCGGCCAGAGCCAGGATGATGGGGCATCGTCGTAGTGCAGCAGTGTGAAACGCACGAGATCGGCGGGTTTGTCGATCGGATCCGCGTGCTCTAGGAGGGCGGGGCTACAGACAGGGAAGATGACCTCATCGAGCAGTTTGACTGAATCCTGTTCAGCGCCGCTGTGGGCGCCGTAGTAGATCGCAACATCTGTGTCGGATCGGCTGGCATCAGGTACCACGTTGGTGGCGTCGATCCTGAGGTCGATGGAGGGTGCAAGGTTGTGGAAGGCACCGAGCCGGGCTACCAGCCAGCCAGACGCAAAAACTGGCTCCACACTGATCGAGAGCGGACGCTCGCCCCGTGTCTGGACGAGCTGGCCGACGGCGGCTTGCAACTCACCGAAGCCCCTACGCAGACGGGGCAGGGCGTCCTGAGCGGCGGCGGTGAGGGTAATGCCGCGGCCGTGGCGTTCGATCAACCTGACGCCGAGATCGTCTTCGAGCGCTTTGATCAGTCGGCTCACGGCACCGGGCGTAACGCTGAGTTCGTTGGCGGCCAGCGTGACGGAGAGATGGCGGGCCGACGCTTCGAAGGCGCGTAGCGCGTTGAGGGAGGGCATTCGGGCCATTTCTCAATGATTGAGGATTCGTCAAATAATTGCGACCGGAAATCTCGATTGTTCGAGAAAGGAAACTCCGGCAGTTTGGCCCGACACCTTCCGGAGAGACCGACATGAACCCCGCCGACCGATACGGCCCCTTGCCCGGTGGTCTGCATGAAGACCCGGCCAGATCCTACACCATGCCCTCGCGCTACTACACGGATCCGTCCGTGCTCGAAGATGAGATGGACAAAATCTTCGCGCGCTCCTGGATCTTCGTCGGTCACGAAAGCCAGGTCGCCGAGGCGGGCAGTTACAAGTCCGTCGAGATTGCTGAAGAGAGCATTGCCCTGGTGCGCGGTCGCGACGGCGTGCTACGCGGTTTTTACAATGTTTGCCAGCACCGTGCACACCGCATCCTGCAGGGCGCGGGCAAACTGAAACTCACCATGGTCTGCCCCTATCACGCCTGGGCATACAACCTCGATGGCGAACTGCGCACCGCGCGTGGCTGCGAGAACGTCGATGGGTTCGACAAGAGCGAGTTCGGGCTCAAGCAGGTTCGTGTCGAGACCATGTTGGGCCTGATCTTCGTCAACCTCGATCCGGGAGCTCAACCATTTGCGGAGCAGTACGCAGGGCTCGAGGTCGACATCCTGCGCTGGATGCCGCGTGCCGGGCAGCTTTCCTTCGCGGCTGCCGAGAACTTCCACTTCAAGGCCAACTGGAAGGTTGTGATCGACAATTTCCAGGAGTGTTACCACTGCGAACCGGCTCATCCTGCGTTTGTCGATCTGGTCGCCATGCCGACCTATCGCAACAAGACGCACCAGTTCTGGTCGGCCCAGACCTCGGACATGCCACATGCCAATCAGAACAGCGCCTACGACTTTGAGCCTGGTGATGTTGATTTCGGTTATGCCGGTTACTTCGTGTGGCCCAATCTCACGATCTGGCTGATGCCCGGTGAGCCGAACCTGATGACTCTGCAGATGCTGCCCGACGGCCCGGAAGGTTGCCTTGAGCACCTCCACTGGCACTCTCTGTCCGGCGAACTGAAGGGTCAGGGCAAGGCCGCGCTGGAGTACACCGTCAATGTTTTGCAGCCTGAGGACATCGGTCTTTGCGAAAGTGTCCATCAGGGGCTGAAGTCACGAGGCTACGACCGCGGCCGCTTCATCGTCGACCGTGACCGCACGCACATCAGTGAGCATGCCGTACACCATTTCCATATGCTCGTGATGCAGGCCATGGAAGGGGGGGCGCTGCCGGTGCCGCAGGCGGCAGAATAGAAACAGGGCCGACGCGGAGGAGTCGTGCTGCGGTTACTCAGCGGCGTCCCGCACGGCATCCTGGGCGGGAGAGGCGCCCAGCCAGGTGTCGATGAAGCCGGGAACCCAGGCGTCGACCAGATGGTCGTACTTGGCGGCGTTGGCCAGTTGCTCTTCGGTCGACTGTGCGCCGGGGTACTCGAGTTTCGGGTGGGGCTCTTCGATGCCCGCCCAGTACTTGATGATGTCGATGGTGCATTCCGGATGGAACTGCACACCGTAAACGTCAGCGTTCATGCGGTACATCTGATGGGGAAAGTGGCCGCTGGCGCCTGCCGCGAGCAATTCGCAACCCGACGGCAGGTCGAACCCCTCACCATGCCACTGGTAGAAGAACCGCACGTCACCGAGGATGTTGTCACCGTTGCCAGCGGGAACAATCTCGGTGTAGCCGATCTCGTGCCAGCCTGTCTCGTGCGGTCTGACCTCTGCGCCAAGGCAACGTGCCAGCATCTGTGCACCCAGGCAGACACCGAGGAACGGTGTTCCTGAGGCCAGCACGTCGTCCATCCAACGCAGCTCTGTGGCGATGAAGTCTAGCGTGTCGTCGTCGTTGGCACTCATCGGCCCGCCGAACACCACGGCACCGGCAATGTCGTCGAAGTTCGTGGGCAGCGTGTCGCCCATTTTCACGCAGTAGCGGACCTCCTCGAGGCCCTTCTCACGGACAACCCGGCCAATGCGGCCGGTATTGGATTCCTCGCCGTGAACGACGCAGATGACCTTGTTTTTCATGGTGGCACGAGTTTCGCGATCCGACGCCCGCCGTCAACCGCCTAAGAAGATTGCCTGGGGTCAGACCGCCAGCGCTGGAGTTTCGACCTTCATCTCACGGGTCTGGAACCCGGCGGCCGTCAGCTTGCTGATGATGTCGGCGATATGGTCGCGATCGAGCGTTTCCAGCACCACATCCAGATCGGCCTGCTTGACAGGGAGGCTCGAGAAGGCGCGCTGGTGATAGACGTCGATGATGTTGGCGTCGCAGTCGCCGATGATCTTCGAGATCGCCGCCAGGGTGCCCGGTGCGTCCGGAATCTCGATCCGGAGCTGCACCATGCGGCCATCGCGCACGAGGCCGTGTTCGATCACGGCCGAAATGATCCGGCTGTCGATGTTGCCGCCGGTCAGAACGAGCCCGACTTTTTTGCCAGTAAAGCGCTCTGGATGGGCCAGCAGTGCGGCGAGGGGGGCGGCGCCGCCGCCTTCCGAAACCGTTTTTTCGATCTCAAGGAAGGTCTGCACGCCGTGTTCGAGCTGATCTTCGGTGACAAGGATGATGTCGCTGACCAGTTCCTTGATCACGGGCATGTTGACCTTGCCGGGTGTTTTCACGGCGATGCCGTCGGCGATGGTGCGTCCGCCTGCTTTCACACTGAGCCCCTGCAGGGACTGGTACATCGACGGAAACATGGCCGCTTCCACGCCAACAATCTCGATTTCGGGCTTGATTGCCTTGGCTGCGGTTGCGATGCCGCTGATCAAGCCGCCGCCGCCAATCGGCACGATGATGACATCGAGATCCGGCACCGCTTCCATCATTTCCAGCCCAACAGTGCCCTGGCCGGTCATGACCTTTTCGTCGTCATAGGGGTGGACGAAGACAAGGTTCTGCTCGGCGGCAATTTCGCGGGCGGCGATGGCGGCTTCGTCGATGGTCTCGCCGGACAGAACGACATGAGCCCCGAACCGGCGTGTGTTCTTGACCTTCACAGTCGGCGCGCCGACCGGCATTACGATGGTTGAGGGGACACCGAGACGTTGGGCATGGTAGGCCACGGCCTGGGCATGGTTGCCGGCCGACATCGCGATCACACCCCGCTTTTTTTCGTCATCGGTGAGCGACGACATCTTCACCAGCGACCCGCGATCCTTGAACGACGCCGTGAACTGGAGATTCTCGAACTTCACATAGACCATGGCGCCGCTCATCTGCGAGAGCGTGCGGGAATGGTTGCAGGGTGTCTTAACGACCTGGCCGTCAAGCAGTTCGGAGGCGGCGCGGATGTCATCGAGGGTCACGGGCATGGCACTGTCCTTGCGAATCGGCGCGGAGAGTGCCGAAACACCGCTGCAAAAGCGAGCCCGGAAGCGACCCTAAGGGGTCGCGGCGGTGTCAGGCACGAACAGCTTCCAGAGCTTCGGGCGTGTCGATGTCGGTCACCACACCGAAACCGAGTTCAACTTCGGCCACAAAATCCTCATTTTCGCCGATCAGGTGGCGCGCGCCTGTGTCACCGATAACCTCCGCCATCGCCTTGAAGAAACGGCGATCCCAGAGCACCGGATTGCCCCGTTTGCCATTGTGTGTAGGGACCACGATGACGCGATCTTCAGCCGGGTCGTAGGAGCTGATGACGGCTTCGATGATAGAGGCTGATACTCCCGGCATGTCGCCCAAGCAGACCACAACAGCATCTGTCCCGTCCGGCAGGGCGGCAATCCCACGATGCAACGAGGTGCTGAGGCCGTCCGCGAAGTCAGTATTGTGTGTTGTGGTGATGTCCAGGCCATCCAGGGCGCCGGCCACGCGTTCGGCCTGGTGGCCTGTGACCACGATGATGTCGGCGACCGAGGCATCCTGTGCAGCTTCGACGACATGGCGCACCATCGCCTTGCCCCGGACCTGCTCGAGGAGCTTGTTGACAGGCCACATGCGCCGGGACTGACCCGCCGCCAGAACCAGCGCCGCGATGCGGGCCGGACGGTCGACCCGGTCCAGCGCGTCTTCGGCCTCTGCGCGGGGGCGGGGACGCAGAGGGATTTCCTTGAGAAGGCCGCCCACGCCCATGGCCATGATGTCACGTCCGGTCAGGGACAGGCCGGCCGCTGTCCGCTGGAGTACCCAGTCGAACCCGTTCAGCTTTGGTGATCGCGCGCAACCCGGCAGCCCCAGAACTGTGCTTGAGCCCAGATGCCCCAAAAGCAGAAGATTGCCGGGGTCGACCGGCATGCCGAGATGGTTGACCTGGCCGCCTGCGGCTTCGATGGCGGTTGGGATCACATCACGCCGATCTGTGATCGCCGAGGCGCCGTAGATGAGCACCAGTTCGTGTTCCGCTGCCAACAAAGCCAGGGCCTGCGCAAGGTCGCCGACCTCGTGTGCCACGCGCTGCTGCCGGTCCAACGTCAAACCCAAGGCATGGAGGCGGTCGGCGACGACATCTGCGGTCTTGTCGAGCAAGGACGGCTTGAGTGCTGGGGTCGTGGTCAGGATCAGGGCTGTCCGGCAGGGCCGATATGCGGCGACACCGATGGCACCGTTGGAAGCTCGGGCTGCATTGAGACAGCGTTCGAGAACACTGCGTGGCAGGGCGAAAGGGATGATCTTGATTGTCGCGATCATCTGATCTGCCGTGACGTTTTCGAAAGATGGCAGAGTCGCGACTGTGACCGCTTCATCAACCATGTTCACCGCGTCGATGGCGTCGATATCGAGGGCTGCCACACCTGGGGCTGTGGCGAAGAGATTGGCACGCCCCGTGAAAGGCCGTTGAATGCGGATCGTTTCGCCAGCAAGGGCATCAGCCAGCATGCGTGCGGCCTCATCCTCGTGGATGTCATCACTCTCAAGACGCGCGACAGTGATGGATTCGTAGCCGCTTCTCGTGAGGCTCCCGACGTGTTCATCGGTGAGAACCAGTCCCTTCTTCAGGACCCGGTCGCCACATCGCGTGCTGTGAACGAGAATGGCGCCCGCAGCCTCGCTAACCGCGATATCGCCAAACCTCATGGCAGCTTCCCCCTTTGTGCGGCAACGACTTCGGCCATGACAGACAGGGCAATCTCCGGGGGTGTTGAGCTCCCGATATCAAGTCCGACCGGGGCATTGATCCGTGCGATGTCCTGATCGGCAAACCCGGCCTCGAGCAGACGGTCCACCCGTTTGGCATGGGTCCGCTTGCTGCCCAGCGATCCGATGTAGAACACGGGGCTTTTGAGTGCGACGTGCAGGGCTGGATCGTCAATCTTGGGGTCGTGCGTCAGTGTGACGATTGCAGTTCTGTGGTCTGGCGCCAGCTCTGTGATCGCCTCGTCGGGCCAGCGGTCAATCAGGCTGACACCGGGAAAACGCTCGGCAGAGATATAGGCGCGGCGGGGGTCGATGACAGTGATGTCATAGCCCACGGTCTGCGCCAGCTTCGCCAGCGGCTCCGCCACATGAACAGCGCCGACAACGATCATGCGAAGCGGTGGGTTGAACACGTGAAGGAACAGGGGCCGCCCATCCACCTCGATGGTGGCCGACCTGTCGGTTGCAAAAGCGACGGTCACGGACTCCGCAAGTCTGTCCTGTACCTGCGAATGCTGAAAAATCAGACTCTCGGTGCCGTCATCCAGCCAGGTCGCCAGGATCACGGGTTTTTTGGCGCTGCGGGCGGCGTTGAGCTGGTCCAGGGTCTCGCGTTTCATCGGAGCGGTTCGACAAACACGTGAACGGTGCCACCGCAAGTCAGCCCGACCTCCCAAGCCCGTTCGTTGGATACCGAGAACTCAAGATTGTGCACTGTGTCCTCGTTCATGGCCCTGGCAGCGGCCTCCATGACGGCTCCTTCGATGCAGCCTCCGGAGACCGATCCCCGAAAGGCGCCGTCGTCGCGGACGACAAGCTGACTACCAACGGGACGCGGGCTGGAACCCCATGTCCGCGTGACTGTGGCCAAGGCAACGGCGTGACCTTCATCAAACCAGTCCTCTGCTGTTCCAAGGATGTCTTCGGTCATGCCGCTTCCAGCCATCGTCTCATCTCCCGGTTGGCATCGTGATCGGATCCCGACAACGCGTCGGCAAGGTCTTCCAGACTGTCGAGATTATGACAGGTCCGAAAGGCGTCGACATGGGGCAGCATGGTCCTGATACCCCAGGAGCGAGGTTCGAAACCACGCCACCGCAGGAGCGGATTCAGCCAGATCAACCGACGGCAGGAGCGTTGAAGCAAGGCCATGTGACGGCCGAGTGCGCCGTCGGCGTCTCGGTCAAGGCCGTCAGTGACCAGGACCACCACGGCGCCATGCCCGAGAACGCGCCGGGACCACAGCCTGTTGAACTCGCCGAGACATTCGCCAATCCGGGTGCCGCCCGACCAATCGTCGACCCGTTTGGAAACGAGGTTCAACGCCCTGTCGACATCACGGTTCTTGAGGTCGCGGGTGATGTTGGTGAGGCGGGTGCCAAAAGCAAACGTGTGAACCCGGTGCCGGTCATTTGTGAGGGCATGGGCAAAATGGATCAGCATCCGGCTGTATCCGGTCATGGACCCCGAGACATCGCAGAGCAGGACGAGGCTGGGAGGACGGTCCTGTTGTTCGACACGCTCGAGCGGAATGATGCCTTGGGGAGACCGCGTCATGGCGCGCAGGGATCGACGCATGTCGATACGGTCACCGCCGTATGAGGCACGAAGACGTCGCGAAGGCACGGTGTCGAACGCAAGATGCATCCGCGCGATGGATCGTTTGGCAGCTTCAATCTCTTCGACCGACATATCATCGAAATCCATCTGACGAAGCGCATCTTGTTCGGAGAACGTCATCGTCATGTCGAACTCGATTTCGTCCTGGTCGTCTGATGGCTCGTTGTCACCCAGATTCAGGGCATCAGCGGCGCGACGTTGAACCGGATCCCTGGCGTCATCGAAGGCTGCTTCGAGATTGGGAAGCGCCAGTCCGAGCATCCGTTCCAGCAGCTTCGGATCACGCCAGAACAGGTGAAACATCTGGTCGAACAGCTCGCGCTGATCACGGCGGTGCACAAAGATCGCGTGGAGTACCCAGTAGAAGTCATCACGCCGGCCAACCCCGGCGATCCGGACGGCTTCAAGGGCGTCGACAACGCTGCGCGGCCCCACAGGCAACCCGGCCGAACGCAGGGCCCTGGCGAAGTGCATGACGTTGTCGGCCAAACATCCGGCGTGATCCGGATTTTCGTTCATTCGGCAGCATCCTCGGCGGCCATATCGTGGCGTAGCCGATCCAGCAGCACCGCGGCTTCCGTTCCCTTCACACGAGCGATGTCGTCCTGGTATTTCAGTAGGACACCCAGCGTGTCGTCGACCATGGCGGGATCAAGCACCAGCGCGTCGAGGTGAACCAAAGCGCTCGCCCAGTCCAGGGTCTCCGCAACGCCGGGCTGCTTGAAAAGGTCCCGCTCGCGTAGCGCTTGAACAAAAGCCACAACTTCGGCCGAAAGCTGATCGCTACAACCGGGCAACTTGCGGCGTACGATCTCAAGCTCCTGATCTGCCGTGGGATAGTCGACCCAGTGGTAGAGGCATCGGCGCTTCAGAGCATCGTGGATCTCACGTGTGCGGTTCGACGTGATGATGACAATAGGTGGCTGTTCGGCGGTGATCGTGCCGAGCTCGGGGATCGTGACCTGAAAGTCGGACAGAACTTCAAGAAGATATGCCTCGAACGGCTCGTCGGTCCGGTCGAGTTCGTCGATCAGGAGGACCGGCGGTCCGGCATCGTGGGGAGAGAGTGCATCCAGAATGGGACGGCGCAGCAGAAACGAGTCGCTGTAGATGCTTTGGGCAATGCTGTCGCGGGCGACATCACCGCTGGCCTCTGCAAGGCGAATCTCGACCATCTGGCGTGGGTAATTCCATTCATAAACGGCGTGCGCGACATCGAGCCCCTCGTAACACTGCAGGCGTATCAGATCGCGACCTAGGGCGGAGGCCAGAACCTTGGCTGTCTCGGTTTTTCCAACACCGGCTTCACCCTCTAGAAACAGGGGGCGTCCCATGGCCAGCGCCAGATAGATCGTGCTGGCGAGGCTGCGGTCGGCAATGTAGTCGGCTGATTCCAGCAGGGTGACGGTGTCGTCGATCGATTTTGGCAGGGTCATGCAATGGGATTCCGTCTTCGGAAAGCGACTGCATTCTGGCATCGCCGGACTGCCGTCGTCCATGGCTCTGACAGAGTGGAGGCGCTGGATGTCGGCGGATACCTGCGGCCACTCCGACAGCCCGTTGTTGTAGGTGACCAGGATGCGCATATGGGGGGCTCGGAGAGCGCGCGGCGAACCAACCGCGTCGCAATCTCAATCCGCGCTGCGAACCAAGCTGCAAGCACAACCACAGCCGTCAGGATAACGAGGATCGAGATCCTTCTGATGGTGCGGCGGACGAAGCCCAGGAGATCACGGACGAATTCCACAACCCATGATAACGCGACCTGTACCAGGATGCATGATCACACTCCGGAGAGAGCCTGAAACGGGTGTGCTCAGCCCAGGGCCTTGATCACAGCTCGTTTGGCCATGACGGTCACAAGATGGGCGCGATAATCCGCTGCGGCATGGATGTCGCTGTTGAGACCGTCTTCGGCGATTTTGATGTCAGCCACGGCCTCGGCCGCAAAATTGGCCTTCAGGGCGCTTTCCATCTCGGCGACGCGAAACACGCAGGGACCTGCCCCGGTCACGGCGACCCGGAACCCGTCTGCAGCCTCGGCAACAAACACACCGACAATGGCATAGCGGGAGGCAGGGTTTGGGAACTTCATATAGGCGGCGCGTTTCGGTTTCGGGAAGCTGACGGATGTGATCAGTTCGCCATCATCAAGAGCGGTTTCGAACAGATCGAGGAAGTAGTCATCGGCTGTGATCTGACGACTGTTCGTGGTGACCGTCCCGCCAAGTCCCACCAGAGCTGCGGGGTAGTCGGCAGCCGGATCAGCGTTGGCGATCGAGCCGCCGATGGTGCCCCGATTCCGTACCTGAAAGTCTCCGATCATACCGGCAAGGTCGGCCAGGGCTGGGATGGTTGCCTGAACGTCGTTGGAGCCTGCCACATCGGCATGCCGTGTTCCGGCGCCGATAATCACGTTGTCGCCTTCGATGCGGATGCCTTTCAGGTCGTCGAGGCCGCTGATATCGATCAGATCGGATGGCGCCGCCAGCCGAAGTTTCATCGAAGGCAGAATGGTATGTCCGCCGGCGACGTACCGCGGATCGTCGCCTTCACCGAACAGACGGACGGCGTCGTCCTTGGTTTCGGGCTTGTGGTAGCTGAAGGCATACATTGTTCAGACCCCGCTTCCGGCCATCATATCGGCCGCGGCACGGATTGATTTGACGATGTTGTGGTAGCCCGTGCAGCGGCACAGATTGCCTTCAAGGTGTTCCCGGATCTCTCGTTCTGTCGGGTGGGGATTGTGCTTCAGGAGGTCCAGTGCACTCATGATCATCCCGGGCGTGCAGTAACCGCATTGGAGGCCATGGTTTTCGTGAAAGGCATGCTGCATGGGATGCAGCGTGTCACCGTCGGCTACGCCTTCAATCGTCTTGACCTCGGCGCCTTCGGCCTGCACGGCCAACATGGTACAAGACTTCACGGAATCACCGTTCACATGAACCACACAGGCACCGCACTGGCTGGTGTCGCAGCCGACATGGGTGCCGGTCAGCCGCAGCGTTTCGCGCAGGAACGTCACTAGCAGGGTTCGTTCCTCGCAGGTACCCGAACGCTCCTCGCCGTTCACCGTCATGGTCACGGTGATGGTCATGCCGTGTTCTCCTCTGTCATGGCCGGGCGCAGTGTCGAAGGCTGGCGCCGTGGGGTCAAGGCGCCGTTACTGAGCCGCGGCGGCCAGCACGATCAATACAATCAATGCCGTGGCGACAAAGCCGAACCACAGATTCTCGAAGTTCATCTCGAAAGGCGGGCCATAGTGGGGCCGCACAGGGGTGTCGTCACTCATTACTGGAGCCTCCATTGCGTGTTCCTGGGGGGGTGTTTCGACTGTTTCCGGCGTCTCGGCGGTGCCGACAAGGTCGTTGAAGGTTTTGAAGAAGTCATCGGCGACCTTGCGGGCGCTGCCTTCAACCAGTCGAGCGCCGACCTGCGCCAGCTTGCCGCCGACCTGACCATCGGCAACATAGCGCAACACGGTTGCTGAACCGTCTTCTTCCAAGGTTACACGGGCGCCGCCCTTGGCGAATCCAGCCACCCCGCCCTGGCCTTCGCCCGAGATGGTGTAACCTTTCGGCGGATCGAGGTCGGTCAGTGAAACCTTGCCCTTGAAGGTGGCCGACACGGGGCCGATCTTGGTTTTCACCTTGGCTGTCAAGGCCGTGTCGCTTTCCTTGTCGAGCTCCTGACAGCCTGAAATGCACTGCTTCAGAATCTCTGGATCGTTGAGTGCCTGCCACACGGTTTCGCGCGGCGCGTTGATGCGGTGTTCACCGGAAAGATCCATCGAAACTCCTATCGACGAGGGTGGATTCAGTTGCCACGCACAAGGTGCACGATCAAGACCAGCGCAAAGACGATCACGACTGCGAGTGACGCGCTGCTCATCACGGGGTCACGGGCAAAGAAACCCTGGGGCCCGTTCCAGCGCATGGCAAGTCCCACAATCCCGTTAATACTCTGTGTGGCTGCTGATTTCACTGGCACGGCCAAGGCCTCCAGAGTGTTCCGGCCTATGCGCACCAGAATAGGCAGCAGCCAGCGATAGGTCCACTCGGCATCGAGGTTCACGCCAGACCGTTCCGGCGGCTCCAGCTTGGTGACCCGCAGGACCACGAAACAGAGTGCAGCGAACAGCAAGAGCTGGAGCTGCACGAGGACGTGCTCGAACGTGTAGGGCTCATAGGTCACGGGATAGGGCAGGTACTGATAGAGAAGGGCCGGGAAGCAGCCGATGCCGATACAGAAGGCCGCGGCGATGGCCATCGCGATCAGCATGGACTTCGGCGCTTCCTTCGGCCGCATGCCGGAATCGTGGCCGAAGAAGGCAAAGAACGGGATCTTGATGCCGGCATGGTGCAGAACGCCCGCCGAAGCGAACAGGAGTGCAATCCAGATCCACTCGTAACCTTCCTTCAATGCGGCACTCATCACCATCGACTTGGCGACAAAGCCCGAGAACAGCGGGAACGCCGAGATCGAGGCTGCACCGATGATGCACAGTACGGTGGTCTTGGGCATCGTTCTGTAGAGACCGCCGAGCTCCGTCGCGCTGATCTTGCCCGTGCGGAACAGCACCGCTCCCATCGACATGAAGAGCAGCGATTTGTAGAGCACGTGCGCGAACGCATGGCTGACGGCCCCGTTGATCGCGAGCTCGGTGCCGATGCCGATGCCGCAGATCATGAAGCCGAGCTGGTTGATCAGGCTGTAGGACAGCACACGGCGCAGATTGTCCTCGATCACAGCATAGAAGATTGGGAACAGCGTCATTGTCGCGCCGATGTAGATCAGAATCTCCGTTCCGGGGAACAGGCGCGCCAGGCAGTAGATCGCCGTCTTCGTGGTCAGGGCGCTCATCATCACCGTGCCCGTCTCGGTGGCTTCCGGATAGGTGTCGGTGATCCAGTTGTGCAGCAGCGGGAAACCGGCTTTTACGCCGAGTGCCAGGAAGATCAGCCAGGCGGCCAGGCCCTCGAGCTCAAACGGGTCCATCGTGAGGGAATCGCCCTGGGTCATCAGGGCGACGATGCCTGCGATCATCAACAATCCGGAGATCACCTGCAGCAGAAGGTAACGCATGGCCGCCCGTTCAGCCTCGGCGGTGCGCCGCGCGAGCACAAGAAACACGGATGTAAGGCCCAGTCCCTCCCAGAACAGCAGCAGGGTCAGAAGGTCACCGGCAAAGACCGCACCCATGGTGCTTGCCGCATAGGTGAGCCCTGCAACCTGTTCGAGCTTGGTCGGCCGGTGCAGCCCGTAGATCAGGGCGATGAAGGTTGCCAGGGTGAAGAGCCAGCCGAACAGCATCGACAGGCGATCGGCATGCACCAGCGTCAGATCGTAGCCGAACAATCTGGCGTGCATGTCCGCCTGTCCATCGAGGAAAAGCAGGTTGGCGGCGGCAACCACAGGTGTGGCGACCGCGAGGACGTCGCGTAGTCGGCCGTTGGTGATGGCGACGAGGCCGGCACCGACAAGGAAGATGATGAAGGGTGCGACGCTAATCATCGTAGAACCCGTCGCGCTTCTGGACCAGGAATCGCAGACCTTCAGCGACCAAAACCAGCAGGGCGTAGGCACCGAATCCAAAGAGGGCGTAAAAGCCCAGCATCGATTCCCAGTGGTGGTTCACGTGGCGATGCAAAAAGAAATCCGCACCGAACGTGGCGACGCAGGCGGCAACCAGGATCCGGATCACGATCCGGACGTGACGCGGCTTGTCGAAGAAGTACTGTTTCTTGTCGCCGTTGTGTTCGTCGCTCACGGCAGGCCTCCCATGACAACGGGGCTGCTGGCGAGCAGTGCAAGGATCGGATCGGGGAAGAAGAAGAGGGTCAGGCAGCCCAACGACGTCACGGCCATACCAATCAGGCAGGCCACAGGCGCCTCATGGCGGGTGGCTGCTGCACCTTCAGGCAAGGGCCGGAAGAAGGCTCTGAACGGGATCGGCAGTAGATAAGCGATGTTGAGCAGGGTCGAGAGACAGAGAACAACAATGAAAACGGTTTGGTGGGCATCAAGAGCACCTTCGAACAGCAACCACTTGCTCCAGAGCCCGCCGAAGGGCGGCAGTCCGATGATGCTGAGACTGCCGACCAGGAAGGCGGCGAAGGTCCAGGGCATAACACGACCCATACCGTCGAGTTGTGAGATCTCTGACTTGTGCGCCGCGACCAGAATGGCGCCCGCACAGAAGAAGAGCGTGATTTTGCCGAAGGCGTGGGTGGCGATGTGCAGGCCGCCACCCAGGAAACCCGACTGGTTCGCGAGCAGGGCCGCGAGCACGATGTAGGCGAGCTGGCTGATCGTGGAGTAGGCCAGCCTGGCTTTCAGGTTGTCCTTGGTCATGGCGACAAGCGAGGCCGCGATGATCGTGAAGGCCGCGACCCACTGCAGCATCAACGTCATGCTGAGTTCGTTGAGCAGATCGAAGCCGAAGATGAACACGGCGACCTTCAGCACAGTGAAGACGCCGGCTTTAACGACGGCGACGGCATGCAACAGGGCACTCACCGGGGTTGGTGCGACCATGGCCGCAGGAAGCCAGCGATGGAACGGCATCAAGGCGGCCTTGCCGACACCAAAGACATAGAGAAGCAACAGGATACCCGCCATGGCGTCGGGCACGCGGCCCTCAAGGATGCCGCCCGGGGCGAAATCAAGTGTGCCTGCGTAGGCGTAGGTTCCGATGATCGCGACAAGCTGAAGACCGATCGAGGTGCCGAGCAGGATGCCCAGATAAGTTCTCCCGGCTCTGCGGGCCTCGAGCGTTCCCGCATGGGTCACTAGCGGGAAGGTCGAAATCGTCAGCGCTTCGTAGAACACGAAAAGGGTGAGCATGTTGCCGGCGAAGGCCACGCCCATGGCCGAGGCAATGGCGACGGCGAAGAAGGTGTAGAAGCGGGTCTGGTTCTGCTCGTGGTGGCCGCGCATGTAGCCGATGGCATAGATCGTCGTGACGACCCAGAGACCGCTTGCAATCAGCGCAAAGAGCATGCCGAGCGGTTCGACATCCAGTGTGATGGTTGGCCCCTCAAGAGGCGTCGCAAGCTGCAGGTGGATGGCCTCGCCGCTTTCCAGAGCAACGGCGATGACGGCGACCAGGCAGAACAATGTGATGCCGGTCGCCAGGCTGATACCTTCGCGGACGTCGGGCCAGCGACGGGTCAGGAGGACGCCGACGGCACCCACCAAAGGAAGAACGATAGCGAGTGCCGCGAGCATGCCGGGATCGGGGAGGTCGTTCATGGAAGAACCCCGAGGCTGCTGGCTGCGAAGTTTGCGACTCCCACAGTAAATTTGGTCGCGACGCCGAAGGCGATGCACAGAACGGTCAGGGCCACGGTCGGCAGCAACAGCATGACCGGTGCTTCCTTGACCTTGAGGTAATCGGGCGGTGCGGCGAAATAGGCCACCTCGACAACACGCCAAATGTAGAAGATCGAGAGCAGCGAACTCATCACAATCAGTACGGCCACCGGCCACATGTCGGCATCAAGTGCGCCGAGAATCAGATACCACTTGCTGATGAAGCCCACCGTAAAGGGGACACCGATCATCGAAAGTCCGGCCACGACGAAACACCCCATGGTCACGGGCATGCGTCGCCCAAGGCCGCGGAACACGGAGATGTCAGATGAGCCCAGACGCAGGATGACACAGGCCATGACCATGAAGAGCGCGCCCTTCATCAGGCCGTGATTGAATACATGAACAATGGCTGCGACCAATCCGTCGTGATTGCCGAAGCCCAGTGCAGCAATGATGTAACCGACCTGCGCAACACTCGAGTAGGCAAGCATGCGCTTGAGGTCGTCCTGCCAGATGGCCACCAGTGAGCCGATGAAAGCGCCTGCAAGGCCCAAGGGCACGAGAAACCAGCCTATCTGCAGGCGTTCGAAGGCAAAATCATAGCCGAAGACGTTGAAGATGAAGCGGATCAGGATATAGGCGCCGACCTTGGTTGCGGTGGCGCCGAAGAAAGCTGACACGACCGATGGCGCATACGTGTAGGCGTTCGGCATCCAGATATGAGCGGGGAACATGGCCGCCTTAATCCCGGCGCCGACCACAATGAAGGCGAGTGCCGCCTGCACCGGGGCGGTGTCGTGCGCGTTGCGCAGTCGGATCGCAAGGTCGGCCATGTTGAGCGTGCCGGTCATCATGTAGATCAGGCCAATGCCGATCAAGATGAAGGTGGCGCCGATGGTGCCAAGAATGAGGTAATTGAAGGCCGCCTTGCTGGCTCTGCGGTGCGTTCCCATCGCGACCAGCGCGTAGCTCGACAGGGATGAGATTTCGAGGAAGACGTAGAGGTTGAACGTGTCACCGGTGATGACGATACCCAGCATGCCGGTCAGCGCCAGCAGGGCGACGGTGTAGAACAGCCGTTGGGCCCTTTGTGTGACCTCCACACCGATGCCCAGCTTCGCAGCCGGCATGACGATCACCGCCATGCCGGACACAAGCACAAGGAGCAGGGCATTGAGTGGGTCAATCTCATAGGAGATGCCCAGTGGGGGCCGCCAGCCGCCCATGTGGTAGCTGATCGCGCCCCCATCCAGAACCTGGTGCAGCAGGGCTGACGAAATCCCAAAGGTGACCCAGGTCACCGCCATGGCGAACCACCACGCGATGTTCGGGCGGACCATCAGCGCACAAAGCGGTGCCGCAATGAGCGGAATTACGACCTGCAACGCGGGAAGGTGGTTCATCAGGGACACGGGTGTCAGGCCTCGTCCCGCTCGACAATTTCCATCTCCTCAATGGACCCGTAGGCCTCTCGGACGCGCACGATCAGCGTCAGGGCCAGCGATGTGGTCGCGACCGAGACCACGATCGCTGTCAGGATTAGGACATGGGGCAGGGGATTGGAGTAGTACTCCGCGCCGGCCTGCACGATGGGTGCCGTGCCGCCCTCGACATAACCGACCGAGATGTAGAGCAGGAAGACAGCAGTCTGGAAGATGTTGAGCCCGATGACCTTCTTGATCAGGTTGCCACGCGTGATGATCGTGTAGAGGCCGATCATCAGGATGATTACAGAGGCCCACTGCAAAGCGTGATCGCCGATGAATGTAATGGCCTCATTCATGAGGATCGCCGTTCTGCGAATGTGAAGAAGATGGCTGTCAGAACACCAGCGACCGTGATGCCCACGCCCAGTTCAATGACAATGATGCCGATATGCTGGCCATGCACAGGGTTGTGCGGATCGAGAGCACTGTAGTCGAGGAAGGTGGCGCCTATCCCGAGCGCGACGAAGCCGACCATGGCATAGAGGATCAATCCGGCTGAGATCATGGTTGTGATGATCACGAGCGGCATGGCCTTGATGGCGCGTTTCACGCCAAACACGATTCCATAGATGATGAAACCGGTCGCAAAGATCACACCGGCCTGGAAGCCGCCGCCCGGTCCGTAATCGCCATGCATCTGGACATAGAGTGCGAACAGCAGGATGAACGGAACCAGCATCTTGACGACGACACGGACAATGATGTGTTCGCTCATGTCTCGTCCCGCCGCCAGCGCCACAAGAGCGCGATCACGCCGATTCCTGCTGTGAAAATCACGGTGACCTCGCCCAGCGTGTCGTAACCCCGATAGCTCGCCAGAATTGATGTCACCATGTTGGGAACCCCGGTCGCATCGGGTGCTTCGGCAATGAAGCGGTTCCCGACATGTTGCTGGATCGGGGCGTCAGGATCGCCGAGGCCCGGCATTTCAAGCGTGGCGTAGAGCAGGCCGAGGCCGGCCGTCAGTGACGCGATCAAGCCCAACAGACGCTGGCCGTCATCTTTTCGCAGTGGTGCTTCACGCGTTGTCGTCAGTGAAATTGCGGCCAGCATCAGGGTCAGCGTGATGCCGGCGCCCACGGCAGCTTCGGTGAAGGTGACGTCGACCGCGTCGAGAAATGTGTAGAGTGCTGCGAGCACCAGGCTGTAAACACCGGACAGGATGGCGACAGCCAGCAGGCTGCGCAGACGCAACATGGCGAGGGCCAGGGCAATCAACAACAGGGCGAGAAGGACCAGATGCAGGCGGTCCATCAGGCCTGATGCTCCTTGAACGCATTATCGCGCGCCTGGTTCTGCTCGGGGTCGTCAGGCGAAAGACCTCCGATCAGCGCTGAATGCGCGACGGCATGGCTCGCGGTTGGGGCCGTTAGCAGCAGGATGATCCCGATCATGAGCAACTTGACCGTGATCAGGCTCATTTCTGTCTGCAACGCCATCCCAACAAGCATCAGGACGGCGCCGCCGGTATCGGCCAGGCTGCCGCCATGAAGGCGTGTGAACAGATCGGGCAGCCGCAACAGTCCCAGGCCGCTAACAATCAGCAGAAGACCTCCGGTCACCAGGAGTATCCAGCTCGCAATGTCGAGCACCATGCTCATGAGCCTTCACCCAAATGGCCGTGTTTGAAGTACTTCAAGGCAGCCAATGTGCCGACGAAGTTCAACAGCGCATAGGTGAGGGAGAGATCAAGAAAATCAGGGCGATCTACGAGGTAACCTGCGACGGCGATCAGCAGCACAGTCATTGTGCCGTGGACATTCACAGCCAGGATGCGGTCATAGAGTGTTGGCCCTTTCACCGCACGGGTCAGGGTTAACGCCATCGCAATGACCAGCAGCATCGTGGCAACGTCGAACATCAGGACGGACCCTCCATCGCGCTGACACGGCGATCCATAGCGCCTTCCTTGAGCTCTTCGATGCCGGACTTGTCGAGAGCGTGAACATGAATCTTGTCGGGATAGACCGAGAGAGAGACTGTGCCCGGTGTCAGGGTGATTGAGTTTGCGTAGGCCACCAGACCCACGGCCGTCTTCTGTGTGGCTGGAACCCAATCCGCTCCGGCATTGAGTGTCATGCGCGGGGCGAGAATCGTTTTCGTGACGGCCACGTTGGACTTTGCGACCTGCCAGGCGAGCCACGGAAGGTAGGAAATTAACCGCCAGGTCAACTGGATCGGATGGCCTTCGCCATCAATCACGTCCATGCGGTGAGCGATCACCACAACCAGGGCCGACGACACGACGCCGCATCCGATCAGGAACGGATCCCAGTGTCCGGACAGAAGAAGCCAGACGCTAAGGAGCAGGGCAAACAGGCTGAAGGTCCGCGCCGAAAACATCGCGTCTCCGCAATCGTGAACAGGGCCGCAGGCGAGACCGGTCGCTCGCCGGGGCCATCCAGTGGCTGAATAGGATGAACACGCGGGTCGGGCAAGGCCATGTTGGGGAAGAAGGCCGTTGCTTGCCTCAGGCCGGAGCAGATTGCGTGGGCGTTGCTTCGTTCTGCGGAGTGTCGTCCGTTGCTGCTTCGATGACCTCGTAGGCAACCTGGCCCAGATCGTTCAGCAGATCGTCGGTGTCGATGGCCTCGCCGCCCTCCTCGTCGACAAGGTCGCTGAGCATATGGGCCGGAACATCGCGCAGGTTACCCATGTCTCGGTCTCGGCAGCGCAGGAAATAGGTATCGCCCTGGTCGCCGGCAGCCAGCATGTGAACACTCATGGCCGAAGACTGGCTGGGGGCATTCAACAGCGTGAATCCCATGGGACGCTGCAGTCCTTCAACAAAAAATAGGCTCCGTCAACCAGAAGGTCGCCGGGAACGGTGAGCGAGGGCTGATCGTGCTGGACCTCGGGAAGTTCCTCTCACTGGACACCGCGTTGGACCGTCGTTGGGTGAGAGACGGCAAGACGCGACCGAACCGTTTCAGCCATGGAGCGAGTTCCATCATGGCAATGCCCGCTCCGACGATGATGATTCTTGTATCAACCGTGGAGTCCTCCAGCACCGGTATAAGTAACGCAAGCTGCCGTGCGGAGACACCGTCGGGAATGATGCCATTGTTCATTTCCAGGAGCTGCTAGACCGTGAGACCCATGATGGTCTCGAACTGATCGATCGCCGCGAACAGGGCGAAGGCGATAACCATCAAAGCGCAGAGGATGATCCAGCGATAGCAGTGAACAAGACAGAACAAGATCGCAACAAACGCGAACACAGGCACCATCGCGCCGGCATCGGGTTCGAGATTCAGCCAGGCGTCGAGGCTGTAGAGCGGATCGGAGACGTGGTCAGGAATGGCCAGCTGCGGTAGCGTGCCACCATAAAGAACAAGAAGCGCGCTCATGAAACCAAGCACAAACGCCAGATCCCAGCGCCGCCGACTGTCGATCTCGACGATGGTCTCGTCGGCCTTGCGCGCTTTTTCTCTTACCAACTTTTTCATGACACTGCTGGTGCTGACGTTCGTTTGGTGGACGTCCGCCCAGGCCCTGGCGGAAGACGAGATAGAGTTTGCCCGCGATCATCTATCCATCGAAACGCAGGATGGCCAGAGTTTCGACTTCGAAGTGGAACTGGCCGTCACACCGCAACAACGTCAGCGGGGACTGATGTTCCGGCGGGAGATGTCGGCCGATGCAGGCATGTTGTTCTTGTTCGACCGTGAAGCATCGCGCAGCTTCTGGATGAAGAACACCTACCTGCCATTGGATTTGCTGTTCATCGATGCAGACGGTGTCATCGTCAGCATCGCGGTCGACGCTTTACCCCACGACCTCACGCCCATTCCGTCTGGAGAGCCCGCTGCGGCTGTGCTGGAACTGAACGCCGGCACAGTGAGCAGCCTCGGTCTGACCGTTGGTAATCAGGTGATCTTCCGTGCATTCCCTATATAAAACAACGGGTTACATTTGATTTTTTAGAGTGTCCCGTAGTTTGCTGTAACTTTGGTCACGGAAGTACACGCCTGGATACCTACCATGATGACCATCAAATCTATTCTGGCTACGGGGCTCCTGATTCTGACTCTCGGTGCGATTAGCACGCCACAGGCTCAGGACAGCGTTGGCACCATCTCGGAAGCCGAAGGCGAAGTCGTGGTGGTTCGCGCCGACGGCAGTGGTGACGATATCGGCGGTGTGGCTACGGATGTGTGCTAGAACGACACGGTTTTTATCGGCCCTGAGAGCAGTGCAGCGATCAACTTCATCGATGTCACACTGATGACCTTACGCGCCGGCTCGGCCGTCACAATCGACGAGCTTGATTATGACCCCGCCGGGCAGGACAGTTCGGCCTCGTTCGACTTTGCGTGCGGTCTACTGGGTCTTGTCTCCGGTGACGTTGCCAAATCGGGCGATATGGTCGTGACAACTACGGTTTCGACCATTGGGATTCGGGGCACCACGTTGCCGGTGAAAGCTGTAGGTGTGTTCCGGGCCGCAAACGGCCAGATTCAGGTAACCTTGTTCGCGAGCAACGATGACACGGGGCAACCTCAGGTGATTACACTGACGGCCGCTGCCAACGGCAATCCTGGTTCGATCACTGTAACGACAGGTGGTGAAATGCGAGCCCTTACTCACGCAAATGCGACTCTAACTGTTTCGGCAAATGGCACGACAACTCAAGGGGTGCTCGATGCGACCGAAGTGGCCAACACGTTTAGTGCGGCTGCTCCGTTGTCACGCACATGACCGGCAACGATTTCAATGCTCCGGGCGCAGCCGATATCAGTACGGACGATGACGAGACCGGGGCGTTGCAGAACCTGTTGGATCTGCTCGACGAGAACCCGTCGCAGGATGCCAGTGCCGACTAGCTGGCCGGGGAATTCTCAATATGCTGTCGCGACCGCTTTTGTGGCGAAGGCCGCGCTGTTGACGCGCGGCCTTCATGCCGTCACAAGTGCGCCGTCGGGGCGTAGCGCAGTCTGGTAGCGCACCTGCTTTGGGAGCAGGGGGTCCCAAGTTCGAATCTTGGCGCCCCGACCACAGCCGGCCGGATCAAAGCAAAGCGACAAAGAAAACAGCCTCCCTGGAGAATCCCGGGAGGCCGTTAAGTGTTCTTCTGGACAGTTGCCCGAGCTCTGCATGGGGCTGCGTCAGCACATCAGATGCGGTCGAAGGTGTCTTTCCAGACGCTCGTGACAAGGTCACGTCCGGGGCTGCCATCCGGGTTGTAGTGAAGAGGCTGGCCGGAGAGGACGGTGTGTAATCGTTCGGCCGCAGCCTCGTTGCCCTGATCGGCGGCCAACGACCAGTAATGCAAGGCGGTATCTCCGTTGCGTTCGACGCCCTCTCCCCAATAGTAGAAATCACCGGCGGCAAGCTGTGCGTCAGCATCGCCGGCATCGGCGCGTCCGATGGTGGTAGCTTCCGAGTTCAGACTGAAATAGCTGAGATCCAGCAGATCATAGCTGTCGTTGTCATGTCCTTCAGGATTGAAGGAGCAGGCCACGAGCAGACCGGCGGCGGCGGTTGCGAGAAGTGTGCGCATCGAAGGTGTCCCGGGAACTCAAATGAAAGCGCGACGATATAGCAAGACGGCTGAAATCGAAAGATGCGGCTTGTACCCCCCACCGCGATACGCCGTGGATTTGCCGTGCCGATGGGGTTATAGACGAAGCCTGAGTTGCCGATGTCCGGAGTTGATGATGACCGCGCGTATTTATTGCCCCGCCAAAACCGCCATGCAATCGGGTCGTGCCAAAACGCACCGCTGGGTGCTGGAGTACGCCGCGAACTCTGCCAAGACCGCCGATCCGCTGATGGGCTGGACCGGATCCTCCGACATGAAGGCCGACCAGATCAAACTTACCTTCGAAACACGCGAGGAAGCGATCGCCTATGCCGAGCGCAACGGCATCGACTACCGCGTGATGGAACAACAGAACCGCAAGGTGACGCCGAAGTCCTACGCCGACAACTTCCGCTGGCAGAGACCGGGCTGAGACAATCCCCGGTGCGCCCATAGCTCAGCTGGATAGAGCAGCGGCCTTCTAAGCCGCAGGTCCCAGGTTCGAATCCTGGTGGGCGCGCCATTTTCCAAGGTACGCACGCCCGATGGTGGTTCCAGAAGTCAAAAACTGCCAGGCAGGAGGAATGACGCATGCGCACGCTGGTGATCTAAACCGATCCTGGCGCGCCTTTCCGCCTGCATGGCCCCC
>CEUN01173189.1_pt1 | contig 22834 bp, 15 predicted proteins | sample 361501 | NCBI WGS metagenome assembly CEUN01 (sample SAMEA2622801, study PRJEB7988) | marine metagenome | biome: marine biome (ENVO:00000447); feature: marine epipelagic mixed layer (ENVO:xxxxxxxxx); material: "saline water (ENVO:00002010), including plankton (ENVO:xxxxxxxx)" | depth 120 m | reverse complement strand
GCACAAGTAGAGCAACCCATCCCAGTAAGGCCGGCGCCACACTAATGGCTAGCGGGCGCAACAAGCCAGATGATTTAGACGTCGCAATCGCTAACCCCCACCTAATACCACCGAGGAAGGAAAGGATTACCGCACCGTAGGCCAGAAGCGCTTTAAGGGAGATTTCATGAAGTGGGGTAGACCACACGAGACCGATGACCGCCGCTGAAAAAAAAGGAATGAGCCCCGCAAAACCGAGCCAACAGGCAGCTTTAGGGATAGTGAGGATATTACGCAGCATGTCTCTCTTCAGTTTAAGTAGAAGGTCGGAACATTAGATACATTTGATACGATATTGAGACGACCTTGGTTCAAGGTTCTAAGCCCGATGCCAACTTTGTCTGTTATTCAAACAAAACAGCAAAGGCTTATGTTTAGTTTGAACATACTACAGCACTGTGATCGACCAAGATGAGGTCCTTAACCGAAAATCCATGCTGACCCGCCTTGCTCACTAAATCATTTCTGGTCTCAAGAGATAGTCCCGGCTGTCTTGCGAGGATCCAGAGATAATTTAGAGATGGGCCTGCGACAAGTGCGTAGCCGTAATCTTCCCCATCAAGTGCGAAAATGTGATACCCCCCGGCAAATGGCCAAAAAAAAGTGACCGAAAGACTAGCGACCGTATTTTTACCCTGAAAACTAGCGGTACCACGGGCTTCTTTCCATCGGCACTGCTTGCGGTCAAAACCTTTATTAAGCACATCAACCATGCCGTCATCCCTCAGGGTGTACGTCGCCGTTACATTTGTGAGCCCGCGTTCGAAACTGTGGTCAAGACGCATGATCTCGTACCAGACCCCCTGGTAGCGGTTGAAATCGAAAGGGCTCACAGGTTCGATGCCATCCGGGCGGCCGGTGCATCCGCTCAAAAGAAGTAAAACCCCAGCCAGCGAAATTAGAATGAAACGCCTCATCGCCGAGGCCTACGCCATCCAGCTCTTTGAGCTTCGTCCTCAGAACAGAACCATCGCTCTCCTTTGTTTCTGTCAATTTTTGTTGTTTCGTAATCTCGCCCGCCAGGAACGTGATAGATCCGCTCGCCTTTGCGGTTGATATTGCCTTTGATCTGGCATGTGACTGCCCCTAGGCCTGAGGGAATTTTGTAACTCAACCTCTCCCCGCGACGCCACTTCGACGGCTCCATAAATCGTCCTGCCCAAATCCCAACTTTTGTCGATTGAGCATTACTCTCCTCCTCAATGTAATCCCGAGAATACTCGCGATAAGCGATTGCCCACCCCTCACCCACCATCCAACTATTTAGATCGACATGACCAAGTCGGCATATTGCTACTACCCGCATATAGCGATCAACATCTCGTTGTTCACATTTAATTGTCCCACCGCCAATCTTGTTTGAGAGTGCCCAGGCAGCTTGCTGCCCACATCGAAACTTATTCCCATCAATTTCACAATTTTGCGCACGCTCGGGCGCGTCCAAGCCATATAGGCGTATCCGTTGATTACCTATCTGAAGTGTGTCGCCATCAATAACACGTGCAAGGCCGGTAATTAATTTTTCACCCCTTACCGGACCGTCGATAATACTTATAGCCAAGGCTACCAAAACACCCCATTTAAGCCTCTTCAGACTAACCATATCTGCCAGCGCCCTAGCATCCTCTAGCAATCTCTCGTTGCGGGGAATCGAACTATACTATTACATACTTATGGTGACGACTTTCATTCTGAATGTTGGATGAATGGTCCTCGGCACGTAAAACAACTTTTATAAGGTGTACAAATGGTAATTATGCGAAGAGTTGGAATTGGCCGAGCAACTACAACCCAGCGTAACATTTAACCCACGGAGAATCTTAACGCTCTCAATACCTTGCCCACTGTCCTTTACTGTATAGACGAAATTTTTCAGTTAGTTTGTTTCCTTCTGAACCCCGAACTTAGCACCCATGACACGTCCAACACGCTGTAATGCTCGCTTACAACGACTGAATTACGCTTTTAATGTCCGGACCGGGGATTTTCTTCTCGGATAACAGCCCCTGCAAATTAAACACTCTAACCCGTAACAGCTTCTCGCCGTACAGTATTCCCGGCCATAAAAAATAATTTGCAAATGTAGATCGTTCCATAATTTTTCTGGGAAAAGTTCTTTTAAATCTTTCTCCGTTTGCACAACACTTTCCCCATTTGTTAATTTCCATCTCTGGGCGAGTCTATGAATATGTGTATCTACAGGGAAAGCAGGATGGCCAAATCCTTGTGACATAACAACGCTTGCTGTTTTGTGACCCACCCCTGGTAATTTTTCCAAATCATAATAACTTTCTGGTACTTTTCCGTTAAATTTTTCAATCAATATTTTTGATAATTTAGATATAGCTTTTGATTTTTGTGGCGCTAAACCGCACGGCCTAACGATTTTATATATCATTTCAATTGGCAATTCTGCCATTCGAAAAGGATCGCAAGCTTTTGAAAAAAGTATCGGTGTTATCTTATTAACTCTTTCATCCGTACATTGGGCACTAAGCAAAACAGCGATAAGCAATTCAAATTTATTACTATGTTTTAATGGTGCTGGAATATCTGGATATAATTGATTTAGTTTCCCTATGATAAATTTTACCCTTTCGGATTTTCTCATACTTTTATCAACTTCTTTCGTAAAGAAATGACAATTGTTGTACTTCCCCATCACTTTCCTGGTCTCGCAGAAAGGTCGGATAATCACCAGTGAAACAATGGTCAGTGTAAGCAGGATTCTCAGAATCCCTTCCATTTTTGTGACCCATTGCGTTATAGAGCCCATCAATAGTCAGGAAGGCTAAACTATCGGCGCCGATCTGTGCGCACATCTCCTCCAGAGACAAGTTTGCTGCTAAAAGATCCTCTTTTTTTGGAGTATCTATGCCATAAAAGTCAGGAAATTTTATTGGCGGTGCGGCGATCCTCATATGAACTTCGGAAGCACCAACTTCTCTAACCATTTGAACTATTTTTTTAGATGTTGTCCCTCTGACAATAGAATCATCTACAAGTATTACTTTTTTATCTTTAAATAAAAACCGATTAGCATTGTGTTTTAGCTTAACTGACAAGGATCTTATTGACTGTTGAGGCTCAATAAATGTTCTTCCCACATAATGGTTTCTAATTATTCCCAATTCAAACGGTGTTTTTGAGATTTCTGAATATCCTATAGCAGCAGGTACACCGCTATCAGGTATAGGAATTACCATATCCGCATCTACCGCCGATTCTATTGCTAATTGCCGGCCTAGGGCTTTACGGCATTCATAAATATTCTCCCCTCCTACGATACTGTCTGGACGGGAAAAATAAATATATTCAAAAATACATGGTCGTGATTTTTGTCGTGGAAATGGTTTGTAACTTTCAATTCCATCTTTTGTTATTACCACTATTTCACCATTTTCTATCTCACGAACAAAATTGGCTCCCACCATATCAAGAGCACAAGTTTCTGAAGTAAGAATGTATGACCCTTTAAGTTCACCTAAAACAAGCGGCCTGATACCGATGGGATCCCGCACCCCGATAAGTTTTTTATTTGTTAGGATAGAAAGTGCATAAGCGCCCTCAATCTGAAACAGGGCGTCAGTAATTCGGGATAAAATTCCATCGCGTTCCGAAATTGCGACGAGTTGCATTATAGTTTCAGTATCGCTCGTCGATTGAAAAATTGATCCGCCAGTAACAAGTTGGTCCCGCAGGGTTCGCGCGTTGGTAAGATTACCGTTGTGGCTTATGGCAAAGCCACCACCCGATAAGTCAGCAAACAACGGCTGGACATTTCGAAGTATCGTCCCGCCAATTGTAGAATACCGGACGTGTCCAATGGCCGAGTGCCCAACTAGCTGATCTAATACTTTTGGCTTTGTAAAGTTATCCCCAACAAGGCCTAAACGCCTTTCAGCAAAAAAATGATTCCCATCAAAACTCACGATCCCTGCAGCTTCTTGACCTCTGTGTTGCAGTGCATGAAGCCCTAAAGCGGTAATGGCGGCGGCATCCGGGTGGCCAAATATGCCAAATACACCGCATTCTTCATGCAGTTTGTCTTCAAGTTCGATTTCGGAATATCCCTGTCCCAAAATTCCCCCCTATGAGAAAAGGCAGACAAGAGCCAGTACAATTTATATTGCTAAAATACATCTAACGCACGCGAACAAGACAAAAATATAACATTTTGTGCAATCCAAAGGCTCGTTTCCGTTACGCAGTAGTTTCGTACATCAAAAATTAGCGTCCTTTGACGCTTCCTATATCACTTATATTGTTTGGTTTCCCGGGGCAGCCTATTCACGAACATACCGTCTAATTTTAATCTAACTGCCCAATTCACGAACATTAAACTCATGCTAGCCCGATGGTGTTTTTATTTGATTCTTTACCCCAGAACGACTGCATGGGTAGCATACCCAATTTTATGGCGATAGCTTCATTTGTCCCAACGGAGAATTCCGGGTCAATGCATGAGGTTACAAGCCCCAGCAACCGTCTCCAATTTTATCAGCAACGAATCGGCTCGACAGGGGTCGAAGGAGAACTGCATGGTTGGCGTCTACGATGGCCTTATGGTGATCGAAATGGCGGATCGCCGCAATCAATGGGCCGGTAAGCTGCTCAGCGATGGCGGTGCCCGCGTCATTCAAATAGAGCCCTTGCATGGAAGCCCGGGCCGCTGGTGCGGTCCCTTCGTCGATGACGCGCCGGACCCCAACTGTTGCATAGACTACTGGTGGTACAACACCGGTAAGGAAAGTTTTGCTATCGATATATCTCGTGCAACCGGCATCCTGCTCGTTAAAAAGCTATTGGACCGTGCAGATGTGTTCCTTGACAGTGCATCGCCCGGAACGCTCGCTGCGCTAAATATCGATTATCCATCTTTGGCATCGAACGTGGGACTGATTCATGCATCGCTGACCGATTTCGGCCAAGACGGTCCCTGGCGCGACTACGTAATGAACGACGCCGCTCATCTGGCGTTGGGCGGGCAGATGGCGAGCTCGGGCTATTCCGACCCAAGCACAACGCCTATCGGCGGGCAAGGCCGCCAGGCCTGGCACATGGGTTGCGCTTTCGCGCTGCACGGCATTACTGTCGCCCTGTTCGAGCGTGAGATTTCAGGATTAGGACAATATATCGACGTCTCTATTCACGACGCCTGCGCGATAGGCACAGAGGCAGCCGTGCCCCAATGGATGTACTACGGTTCGACGATGTACCGCCATACCGGCATGCACGCCAACCCCAATCGACTGCCGCCCTTGCAACTCCCAACCGCCGACGGCAAATACATCATCGCGGTGATGCAAAATTTCGGACCGCGGGTTTGGACGCAACTGATCGAATGGATGGATGAGAAAGGCGTGACCGGCGAGCTTCACGATGCAAAATACCGAGATGAGGCGTATCGCATGTCGGAATACCGCACGGGCAACGTAATACGTGACGCTGTTGCCCGTCTGATTGCCGCCAGTAATGGAGAAGAATGTTTCCATCGCGCACAGTCGCACGGAATTTCCTGGGGCCTGGTCCATGCCGTTGAAGAAAATTACGATGCGGCGCACTACCAACAGCGCGACTACTGGCGTCAGATTGAGCACCCAGAGATTGGCCGTTCGATCCCGTATCCACGCGGCCCAATCGCGTGCGACGCCCTGAACATCGAGCCACGCGGGCGTGCCCCCAATCTCGGTGAGAACACCGAGGCCATAATGATGTACGACCTCGACATGTCGGCCGAAGAAATCTCCGCACTGCGCACTACGGGGGCGGCGCGATGAGCGGTAGAGCACATGAACGAAGCGGCGTGCTAAGCGGTATCCGCGTTCTCGACTTCAGTTGGAAAACCGTCGGCCCATGGGCTGCGCGCTTGCTTACCCATTACGGCGCAGAGGTTATCCACGTTGAGCGCGCCGATGGCTGGGACAGTCACCGTTACAACGCCGTACCAAGCATCTTGAACGACCACCCTAAACCCGTCGACCTACCCAGCGATAAGCAGGCCCATGTGGACCCTCAATTCAATACCCTACGCGAAGAGACACCCGCCGGTAACGGCGCGGAACAGAAAGCACTTTATGCCGCTCCATACTTTAACACCTTGCATCATGGCAAACTCGCCATAAGCCTCAATATGAAGAGCCCGGAGGGTTTGAAAATTGTCGAACAACTAATCGGCGTCTGTGATGCGCTGGTGGAAAATTTCAGTGCAGAAGTACTGCCGAGTTGGGGCCTTTCCTGGGAAAATATGCAACAGCTCAACCGACGGCTCGTGTATATGAGCACTACAGGCTTCGGACACACCGGCGACTGGAAAGGTTATCGCAGCTTTGGACCCACCGCTGCGGCGCAATCGGGCCTTTCACTCGCTTCGGGATTACCCGGCAAACCTCCCGCTGGATGGGGATTTTCGTACTTGGACGTCATGGGCGGCTGGATGGGCGGACTGGCGCTTATCCAGGGATTGTTGCAGGCGAAGAAGACTGGCAAGGGGGCCCGCATCGACTACTCTGTGACAGAAGGAGCGATGTCGATGCTAGGTACGTATCTACTCGACTACCAAGTAAATGGCCGGGGCACCCGGAGGCCGGACTTCCCACCGGGCAACCGCTCCATCTTTCCTAATCTCGCTCCGCACAACACGTACCGTTGCGCCGGGCAAGATCGCGTCGGCCAAGACTGGTGGATCTTCATCGCTTGTGAAACGCAGGCGCAATTCGAATCCCTCTGCGACGTAATGGGGCAAACTACACTTACCCTCAATCGTAAATTTGCCACTAGAGAAGCACGGTTCGCCAATCAGGACGAGCTCGATGCGATTATATCTCGGTGGACCCGCCCACGACGGCGCTACGACATCATGCAACAATGCCAGGCGGCGGGCATAATAGCGGCTCCAGTGCAAAGCGCCGAGGATCGCGTCGAGTACGATCCGCAGTTGCAACATCGCAAGATGCATCCAATCATCAAGCACCCGGAGTTAGGCGACGTCCCCAATGAAGGCTACCCGGTTAAGATGTCGCGCACGACCGCCTTTGTGCACGGGCGGGCGCCCACCTACGCGGAGGACAATCAATACGTCTATGGCGAGATTCTCGGCATGAGCGACGAAGAAATCTATTCGCTGCAAGAGCGCGGCATCATCTAAATTTAGGAGACAGTCAATGGCGAGCACTTTCGATAGAGAACGGCTCGGGCCACTCAAGGATACAGTGGCCGTTGTTGGCATTGGCGAGACCGACTATGCCAACGACTACCGTGGCACGAACGGCAATGCGGTACTCAAGGGCGAGGCGCAATACGATTCCTACACCCTGGCATCGCGAGCTTTAAAAAGAGCTCTCGACGACGCCGGTTTAAAAAAGGGCGACATCGACGGATTATGCGTCGCTAACCTGTCCAACGAGCGCGCATGCGAGCTTTGGGGTATGAACCCGCGCTGGAGCGGCGGAGGCGACGCAGCGCAGAGCATCATCGAAGCGACCATGGCAATCAATTGCGGCCTTTGCACAACGGTAGCGCTCGTCTACGGAAACGCTCAGCGCTCAATGAATACCGCGTATGGCGGCTCGCGCGTGACCAGTGGCGACATCACCTCTTACTTCTACTACGCGCCATGGGGTCTGACATCGCAGGGGGCGCTTTATGCTTTGCTATTTCAACGCCACAAGCTGCTCTACGGTACGACGGAAACGCAACTCGGCGCGATAGCAGTTGCATTCCGTAAACATGCATGCATGAACCCGAACGCGGTCATGCAAAAGCCCATAACAATCGACGATTACCTCAACGCACGCTACATCGCCGAGCCACTTCGACTGTTCGACTATTGCCTCATCAATGACGGTGGTGTTGCTCTTATTGTACGGCGCGCGGATATGGCGAAGGATTGCCGCCAACCGCTGGTCATGGTGAGCGGCATCGGCTGGTCGGAAGAGAACGTCGATGCGACTCAGTTGCGCCCACGCCTTATGAATTTCTATCACAACGCCCACGGTGAGGTGGCCGCACAGGTCTATCCGATGGCGAGCGTAACGCCAAAGGATATTGATGTTTTCGCCACCTACGATAGTTTTAGTGTCCACCTTTTAGCGGCGCTAGAGGGTTTCGGCTTCTGCAAAGAGGGCGAAGGCGGTGCTTTTATTCAGGGAGGGCGGATTGAGATCGGCGGCGAATTGCCGTGTAATACGAGCGGCGGAATGCTCTCTGAAAGCTATATGCAGAGCTGGAACCATCAGCCGGAGCTCGTACGTCAGCTGCGGGGCGGCCTCGGACAACGTCAGGTAAAAGGTGCCGAAATTGCGCAGTACGTGCACGATGTAGCAGGCAAGTGCAAAAGTATCATCTACACGAAGGGGAGCTGAGCAATGGGAACGCCGCGTCCAATCCGTTCCATGGATCCCTATGCTGAGCAGTTCTGGACCTACACCCAAAACAAAGAGTTCCGGCTGCAGAAATGCTCAGCATGCTGTAAGTTTCGATGGCCGCCTGGCCCAACCTGCGACCGATGTCTGTCAGATGAATTTGAGTGGGTACCGATGGTTGGCCGCGGCAAAGTATTATCCTGGACCACGTTTCATCGTAACTATTTCCCAGAATATCCTGCACCCCATGTGGTGTTAGTTTTGGAATTGAACGAAGGGCCGCTATTCGTTGCGTATCCCGTTGAGATAGTAACAGAAGACTTGCGCGAGGGTTTAGAACTTTCACTGCGCTGGGCGGACGGCCAGGATGAATTTGGCAATTATAACCTGCCGGTGTTTGGACCACTTACAGAGTGACGGGCACCGAAGTTGTAGCCCATATCCGGACTTCGAAAACTTAAGATAGGGGAACCATGGTGCTGCAATTAGACATGGCCAATTAGTCCTCACATTCTCTTGCAATATCCAAATCTAGAGACCTGTCTAACGTCAAAACGCACGCAAGGTACCTCTACGAAAGAAAAACGGGTGACATCTAAGACTGCGCCACAGACGATTATGTCAGAAAAAGAACCAGCGCGTGAAAACAGGTTTGTTCTCACGCGCTAGAAGTTACGACTTAATTGTTTATGCCTCACAGGGTCAACAGTGTGAGCAACGACTATTCTATTGCAGCGAACAGTCGTCCTTCACAGATTGTTGATCCGTCCAAAGATAACGTTAAGAGTGCCACGCGAACTGCTGTGGTTTTCTGGACGCACCTTGCGAGAGCACAATATTAACAAGGGCCGGACCGTCAAAAGCCATCGCCTTATCTAGTGCTTCCGGAATATCCTTTGGGTCTTCAACAAAGAAACCTTTCCCACCAAAATCTTCCATGACCCTGTCATAGCGTGCACCATAGATAAGTGCGTTGGGCTTCATGTTCATCATTGGATCTTCCGGAATTTCAGGCATTCCTGGCCCAATTCCACCATTATTGAGCACGACGATTTTTGCCGGTAAGTTGTATCGTGCCAGCGTTTCCATCTCCATGCCGGAAAAGCCAATGGCTGAATCACCAGAAAGATGAATTACCGGCCTATCCGGATGCACAACACATGCAGCGATAGCATGACCAAGGCCGACACCCATGGTGCCGTAGGTACCAGCATTTAAGCAGGAGCGTGCATTTGAGACAGGCAGCATAGTAAGTCCAATATCCATCGTGCCCGCACCTTCAGCGCTCAAAATAGCATTTTCCGGCATCCAGGCCGCTACATCGCGCAGCGCTCGATAGTAATTCGCCGGCGCAGCATCATCATTCAGTTGCGCTTGGAGCGTCTCAACATTTGATGAAATTTTATCGCCGAGAGCCCCCCGCCACGGTGTGTCCGCAGGGTAGAACCATTGGCGCCCTTCGAGTGCCTTGTTCAATTGACCCATTATAGACTTACCATCTCCAACGAGCGCCACTTCTGACGGCTTATTGTGTCCAATTTCCTCAGGAGCAATATCGAGTTGAATAACCTTGACGTCAGGTGCAAAGCGAGGCGGGAGGCCAAAATGGAAAATCCAATTAAATCTTGCGCCCATCAAAAATATAACGTCTGCCTGCTGCAACGCGAGCGTGCGAGCTGCAGAAGCTGCTAGCGGATGTTCGTCGGGCATAACTCCCTTGCCCATAGGAGACCGCACAAACGGGACCTGTGTCCGCTCGATGAATTCGCGCACCTCGTCTTCCGCCTGTGACCACGCCATCCCCTTGCCAACAAGAGCGAGTGGCCGCTCGGCACTTTCAAGCAGGTCCAACGCCGCCTCGATATTTTCTGATGGGGCTATAGTGCGGGGCGGCTCAGGCACTCGTCCAACCTGCAAGATGTCATCAAGTTCACATTCACCGGTGATTATATCGTCCGGAAAATCCAGGTAGCAGGCGCCTGGACGACCAAATATCGCATGTCGCGTTGCCATCTCAACGTAATAGGGAATGCGTTGAACGCTTTCAATGCCATGCGCAAATTTACAAAACGGGGTGGCGATGTGAACTTGTCGCTCTTCTTGGAAGGCGCCCATTCCGCCACGATAGGTCTCCGAAGCACCGCCAATCAAAATCATTGGCCAACAGTTTTGCTGGGCATTAGCCAACCCTGCCAGCCCATGGACAACGCCCGGTCCCGTCACCGTAATGCAGGCACCTGGACGACCCGTCATATAACCATAGGCTTGTGCAGCATACGATGCGGCTTGCTCGTTACGCATGCCAACATAGTTGATACCCTCTTCCTGCGCCGCAGCAGCAATTGGGCCAACCGGAAACCCGACAACGCCAAACAGGTGATCAATGCCTTGCTGTTTAAGGCTTCTTGCCATCAGGGTTGCCCCTGTGATCTTGCTCATTTCATATATCTCCCTTTTCTTTTCACAGTTTTATCTAGGCTGGCGATGAAGAAATTTAACGGGTTACAACAAAACATTAACTTGAGTTGCAAAAAATCGATCTCCTTAACCGTTTCCCTGATAGCCCAGCGCTAATACTGGTTACAAATCTGTCTGCTTAGAAGTGAAAGCACTTACTTAGGTAGACCGATGGATAGTCGTCGGCGAATCTGAAACGATTAAATTTTAATTAGCAAGGAAGACCCGTAATCGTTGATCAAGGCACCCTTTTTAAACGCTGACGAGCATATTAGCGTTCAGCCCCCCCGTTATGATGATATTATTTTGTGCCGCCCCCCCCTTCCACGCCTACTCAACTTTCGAAAAAGTTGGCTTGGTCTGCACAAGATCGGCGACTATTATCCTCTGGTTCGTCGATGCAAAAAGTGCCGCTCGAAGATTAGGGAGAAGAAGTTTGCCTGGACCACTTGAAGGAATTCGAATTATCGATATCACGACCGTTCTACTCGGTCCGTACGGAACACAAATTCTAGCCGACGCAGGCGCCGACGTTATAAAAGTCGAAGCGCCTCCAACCGGCGACATAGCCCGTAATATGGGCGCCGTGAAGAACGCGAATATGGGCGGAATATTTCTGAATGCAAACCGTAACAAGCGTTCTCTAGCTCTGGACTTAAAACAAGAACCAGCGAAGGAGGTACTTCGCAAGCTAATCCCGACCGCTGACGTCCTGGTGCATAATATGCGCCCGCAGGCGATAGCTGGCCTAGGCTTCGACTACGAGGCAGTGGCAGGAATTAAGCCAGATATCATCTATGTCGGAGCTTACGGCTTTGGCCAGGACGGTCCATACAAAGCCAAACCCGCCTATGACGATGCGATCCAAGCCTCCTCCGGCCTTGCAAGTATGTTCCGGAGGCAGGATGGAGATGCCCGTTACGTGCCAGCAGCGATCGCGGACAAAGTTACGGGCCTTACCATGAGCCAAGCCGTAGCCATCGCGCTACTGCACAAGGAGCGGACTGGCGAAGGGCAGTTCGTCGAAGTCCCGATGCTAGAGACCTTAGTTAGCTTCAATCTCGTTGAACACATCAATGGCTGTGCCTACGAACCACCAATTAGCGAACTTGGGTACGCTCGCGTCATGACCGCTTTCCGACGGCCCTTTCCCACCAAGGATGGTTTCGTATGCATGCTACCATATAGCGATAAACACTGGCTGAACTTTTTTACCTCTGTGGGTCGGCCAGAACTAATGGAGGATCCGCGTTTTTCAACCTATCTAGCGCGGATTAGCAGCGTCGATGACCTCTACGGCTTTGTTGGGGAATGCACTCCAAATCAAACTACGGCGGAGTGGGTGAAAATCTGTGACGAGCAACAGATACCCTGCATGCCAATTATCGACCTCGACGATCTACTCGAAGATGAACACCTAAATGCGGTTGGCATGTTTGAAAAACACCATCACCCGACCGAAGGAGAAACCCTTCTAGTGCGTGCACCGGTTAAATATGCCAAAACCCCGAATAGCATCCGGACACATGCGCCACGCTTTGGCGAACACGGCACTGAAGTACTGCGCGAATTGGGATATGATGCGGATAGTATCGACAGCCTAATGAAAGGCGGCGCGGTACTTACGGATTCTAAGTAGAGGTAGAAATATAGAACAACCAGATATCGGAGGTATCAATCTGCGTATTCGCGCCATTGGCACCTTTCAAGCTCTCCGTCGCTGGGATTTGTTCTTTAAAACTTCGAACTCATTTATCGACCTTTATCCTGATTGAAGGATAAATGGTATCGGAGATCTGCAATCACCACTAAGGAAAATTTTTGAAGCGTCGGCGCAACAAAGGGTTTTGGTCAAGCACACGTTATTAACCTAATCACTTTTTCTTTATGCTTTAGCCGATAACGGAAGCAACTTAGCCAACCGCGCGAGCCCCTCCTCGATCAGATCCGTCGATGTCGCAAAGGAAAAGCGCAGATTGCGCTCACTTACCTCGCCGTATGAACTTCCCGGTGTGACGACAATTCCACCTTCTGCCAGCAGATACTTGGCAAGCGCACGACTGTCACCCCAACTTTCCGGAAAATCGGCAAAGGCATAAAATGTGCCTTCTGGCAGCGGGCAGCGCATTCCCGCAATTAGCTCTATACCTTCAGCGATGGTTTTTCGGCGCTCCGCATACACCGCCCGCATTGTTTCCAAGTGAGGCATACCTTCGGTATAGGCAGTGATCGCAGCATGCTGAACAAAGCTGGTCGCGCAACGTGTGGTCAAATGGTTGATTCGCGATAAGACCGGTGTCATTGATGCAGGAGCCAGACAATAACCAAGACGCCATCCAGTCATCGCAAAGGTTTTCGACACGCTGTTCAAGGTTACGGTACGCGCCGCAGTGTCTTCGCTAAGGCCACCAATAGAAACGTGCCGATTATCGCCGTAGACTAGCTCGCTGTATACCTCGTCGGAGATAATCCAAAGGTCGTGCTGCTTTGCAATGTCCGCGATAGCACGCAGTTCAGGTGCGGTAAGTACGCGTCCCGTTGGGTTCCATGGTGTATTGACAATAATGGCCTTAGTCTTAGCTGTAACGGCAGAAGCAAGACGCTCCGGATCGACAACGAAGCGCCCCGATTCTTTCGGCATGGCAACACCAACGGGCACAGCGCCGGTTAGTTTTGTAAGATTGCGATAGGGACCATAGCAGGGTTCAAGCAAAATTATCTCGTCACCGGGATCAAACAATGCTCGACTGGCAAGCGATAGCGCACCCACGGAACCAGTAGTGACAACGACCTGACCGGGATCGACGAGCAGCCTATGCTGGGTTTTCTCGAATTCTGCAATCGCCTGCCGCAACTCCAGTATTCCAGACGGATCAACGTACTTTCCTTTTCCAGCTTCAATAGCGGCCTTTAGTGCTTTGGTGACGATTGGCGCAGCTTCAAAATCAGGCTCTCCAATACCGAAATCGACAATCTTTATTCCTTTCGCCTCAAGCGTATCAGCCATGCGGCGAAACTCTACAACCGAAGAGCCTGTGGTGGATTCAGCAAATTGGGAGATCATTGGGCACATGAAAAAGGCCTGAGTTCGGATGAATTTGGATGGTCGAACGCGCTTGAACCGGGTCAAATTTGCCACATCCTAGGTATGGGTCGAAGACCGGTCAAGCAACGCCAAATAACGCTCATTTCCCGTTGGTTGAGTGGCAAAAAAAACACAGTTGAGCTTATGACGATAAATGCAACAAGTATGGCAATCGACGTTGGCGGCACATTCACCGATGTGACCGTGCTGGACCAGGAAACCGGCCGAATGCACTTTGCGAAAGTTCTTACCACGCCAGACGACCCATCTCAGAGTTCGATCCATGGCGCTAGCGAAATCCTGAACCGGATTGGCACTTCACCGGCCAGTGTTGGCGAAATGATCCACGCGACCACGGTCGCCACTAATGCAGTTATTGAGCGAAAAGGAGCGAAGATTGGCCTACTGACCACGAAGGGGTTTCGCGATACGCTCGAAATCGGCCGTGAATCACGCTACGATATTTACGATCTCAATCTTCAAATGCCAGAACCACTGGTGCCGCGCACGCGACGCCTGGAAGTTGATGAGCGCATTTCGGCCGATGGAGAGGTTATCGTCCCTCTCGATAAAAAAAATGCCGCGGAGGCAATTACCATTCTGGTCGAGCGACACAAAATTGAGGCACTAGCCATCTGCCTAGTAAATGGTTTCGCCTATCCGCAGCATGAGCGCCGTCTTGTCGAAATTGCAAAGGAGATCTATCCCAATCTAATAATTAGCGTCTCTAATCAGGTGGCCGGCGAAATTCGTGAGTACGAGCGCAGTTCCACGACGTCTGTCGACGCCTATGTAAAGCCGATGGTGCACCGTTATGTCGACCGACTATCTGATGAATTAGCAAGGCTCGGGCTTGAACCGCAGGTCGCTATAATGCTCTCCCATGGCGGGGTTGGCCCAGCACGCGAAGTTTCAAGATCATTTCCAGTGAGGATGATCGAATCCGGTCCAGCCGCCGGCGCCATTGCAGCAGCGCATTTTGCACGCACCGCTTTGGAAACTCCCGATGCGGTCGCCTTTGATATGGGCGGCACAACAGCCAAGATCTCGGTGATCCGTGAGGGCGAACCCACGGTGACCAACGCATTTGAGGTCGCGCATGTACACCGCTTTAAACGGGGCAGCGGTCTGCCGCTACAAATACCTGCAATCGAGTTACTTGAAATCGGTGCCGGCGGTGGCAGCATCGCACATGTGAATGAACTAGGCTTATTGAATGTTGGCCCACATTCTGCCGGCGCCGTGCCAGGACCTGCGTGCTACGGGTTAGGGGGGGAGCATCCAACTATAACCGACGCCGATCTATTGCTTGGATACCTCGATCCAGATCATTTTCTTGGTGGAGATATGAAGCTAGACCCAGCTCTCAGTCGCAAGGCAATGATGACGCAGATCGGCGAGCCCCTGGGAATGTCTGTCTACCAAGTAGCTTGGGGAATTCACGACTTGGTAAATGAAAAAATGGCGGCGGCAACTCGTGCCCATGCGGCAGAGAATGGCATAGACCTTCGGCGTTTCAACCTGATTGCATTCGGCGGGGCCGGCCCAGTCCACGCATATGCGATCGCCCGCAAGCTCGGCATGCCCGAGGTACTGTGCCCATTCGGCGCCGGTGTAGCATCTGCAATTGGCTGCCTGGTGGCACCGCCAGCAATAGATTTAGTGACGGCACATGAAGCGGAATTAGATCATGTGGATTGGTCAGTGATCTCCCGGGAGTACGACCAAATGCGAGATCAGGGCGAGGTGGCGTTGGGTGCTTTGACAGACGGCGATAAAGTGCTGAGCCTGCAGGCTACTCTCGAAATGCGTTGCCAGGGACAAGGCTATTCAATCACGGTTCCAATTGGCGACAACCCAAAGTTTGGGCAAGCGACAGCCCCACTGCTTACGAAACGCTTCAATGCGCAATACAGGAGGATCTACGGTCATTTGCCGCCCGCCGTACCTTTGGAAGTGGTGGCGCTGAGAGCCCGCATTGGGCAGCCCCATGACGCCGTGGAATTCCGCGCGAATGGCTCCCCTAGCCTTTCTCCGCGCAGGCCCGAAAAGAACCGTCGCATAATGCGTTTCACCGGGGATGGGGTGACAATCGAAGGTGTTGTCTATGATCGCTATGCCTTAAATGCAGGTTATTCAGGCGATGGTCCAGCGGTGATCGAAGAACGTGAGACCAGTATTGTCATCGGCCCCGATGCTCGGTTTCGCGTCGATACGGAACTCAACTTAATCATCGAATTGGAACAGTAAGGTGCGACAGTGACGGGTAACTCGGAAACCAGCAGCCTTGATCCGATCAGCATCGAGATTTTGTGGACGCGCCTGGTGTCGGTGGTAGACGAAGCGGCACTGACCCTGCACCGGACGTCCTTCTCAACAGTGGTGCGTGAGTCCCATGATTATACCTGCATGCTTCTCGACGCCAACGGGCGAGCAGTGGGGCAGGCAACGCGGAGCATTCCCTCCTTCATTGGCACGCTGCCAAATTCCGTTAAGGCATTTACTGCAAAGTATCCGGCAGAGACCCTAGCACCCGGCGATGTGATTATCAGCAATGACCCCTGGCTTGGAACCGGTCATCTGCCAGACCTGACAGCAGTTATCCCTATATTCATTCAGGATGCGCTTGTGGGTTTTGCCGGCTCGATTGCCCACATGCCCGACATGGGGGGGCGACGACGAGCGCCTGATAACAAAGATATCTATGAAGAAGGCCTGCAAATACCGGTTTTAAAACTATACGATGCAGGCCGGCCAAACGAGACTCTGATCGAAATGATCTGTCAGAATGTTCGTGTGCCAGATGAAGTCATGGGCGATATCCACGCTATGGTCGGTGCCTGTGAAAAAATGAGCGTTGGCTTGCGTGACCTCCTTACAGAATATGGCCAGTCCAACCTCAGCCCAATCGCCGCCGAACTCATCGGTCGGTCCGAAGCAGCGATGCGGCGGGCCATATCACAAATCCCGGACGGCGAATATAGCTCAATTACGCCGATCGACTCTTTCGATGCCGATCGTCCATTGGAAATTCATTGCACTATGGAGGTAAGAGGCGATCAACTGAACGTCGATTTCACTGGCAGTTCACCGCAAAACGCGTCCCCACTGAATTCGGTTCTGGGATATACCAGGGCCTATTCCATATATGCCCTGAAGTGCGTGTTGCTGCCCGATGTGCCAAACAACGAAGGCAATACGATTCCATTCAATGTTACGGCTCCCAAAGGCTGTTTCCTCAATCCACAATACCCAGCCGCTGTTGAAGCACGTGCAACAGTAGGCCATTATTCAACAAGCGCGGTTTTCAACACCCTCGCCCTCGCTTTGCCAGACAAAGTACCTGCCGAAAGCGGCATTCCATTGCACGGCTTTGCCGTCCGGGGGCAACGGCATGGTCGCACAACTGCAGGCATTTTCTTTTTCAACGGCGGCCTTGGCGCGCGGCCCGATGCAGACGGCATTTCCACACTTAGCTTTCCCACGAACGTTTCGAATACACCAGTTGAGGTTCTAGAGCGGACGTTCCCACTGCGGTTTCATGAAAAGTCGCTTCTGCCTCGATCCGGCGGCAATGGTCGGTATCAAGGAGGGCTTGGCCAGCGGGTGGTTATGGAGACGCTCGGCGATAAGCCAATTAATCTCGTCCTTCTTTCGCAACGGCTGAATTTTCCGGCAGTTGGCCGGCGAGGAGGGGGGAATGGCAGCGTCGAGCGCCTGTTCCTTAATGGCGAGCCTGTACAAGGTACGGTGCCGTTCAACGTAAGCGGCGGAAATATTTTCACGCTGGAACTTCCCGGCGGTGGTGGGTTTGGCGATCCCAATCAAGATCTGATTGATTTACCAGCCCCCTCCGCAGATGATAACGAAGACTGATTCGACCTAAGGTAAAAAAGATAATCCACTTAGTGCTAAACTGGACCAGTTATTGGGGTAAATCAAAAGCCCGGGCTTTGTGTGAAACCGAGCGGTACAGAACAGCTGGTTGCGGGGACTCGATCTCCGAGATTTCGTACTGAGGTATCGGCTTATCTCCCTATTAAATTATGAATGGTTACGAGGGCATGCTACCAGCGTTACTCGCACCTGGATTATGCCCGCCTTTGAAGTGCCCGTTCGAATTACGAGGCCTTCAGCAGGGACGCGGGATCCGGCCCGTCGACCGGTCCCGGGTCTTCAGTCTCCGGCCCGAACACCTCGCGGCCGCCGACAAAAGTATGCGAGACCCGGATGTCCTTTACCAAGTCCTCCTCACAGGTCAACGGGTTGTCCTCCAGCACAGCGATATCACCTAGCTTCCCTATTTCCAGTGAACCCTTACTGGCCTCGTCCCAGGTGACCAGAGCACCGGTCTGGCAGACCATGCGCAGCGCCTCCTCACGGCTCAAGTTGGATGTGCCAATCCGTCGTTTTGAGTCCTCGTCCCATCGCGCCAACGCCTCCCACATCGTCCAAAGCATTGAATAGGGCACATTGTCTGACGTCAGCGCGACGGGCACGCCCGCATCGACGAGTGCGCGTATCGGCATCGCGTGCTCCCCGATCTCATGGAGATTAAAACGGTCGCTCGCCATATACATGAAGTTCGGCGTCACCGTCGCGATCACGCCAAGCCGTTTCATACGGGCGATTTGATCGGGCGTCGCCTCGATCACATGAATCATGACCCAACGCTTGTCTTTGATTGAAACTTGCGCGTCTATCGCTTCATAAGCACGCAACACACGCTCCAGATCATAGCAGATCAGACAGTTCAGTCGGATACCGCGGCGAGCAGCCTGCACCCCGATTTCGACAAACCGGTCGTGCGGCAGCGAATGGTAGAAATGCCCGGCGAGCGCTTCATAGGGATAGTCCTGCCCAATAATGGCCGCAGCCTTATCATTCGCGACATCGACGCAGATACCCTCGAGACGGTACATATCGTCACCGGAACCTCGGCCGTTAAGCCGGCTCGACCACTCGTTCAGGACATCGACCAACCGTCGGTCGTCGATCGAAGCGCCAGGCACGCTAAGGGGCAGGTGAACCCGGACTGAGAGATCGCCATCCTCATAGACACGTCGATAGGCGTCGAGGATCGCCGGGGTCAATCCGTGACCTTCGTAAATGCTCGTTGTGCCGGCCGCGGAATAAGCCGCGGCGCCAAGGCGGCAACCATGCACCCGGTCCTCGAAAGTGATTCGCGGTACGCATTTGAACAGCGTGTATTCCAACACCGGTGCGTAAGAGCGATCGAGGAATACACCGTTCGGCCCCTGATTGTCCTGCTGGATCTCGACATTGTACGGCGCTTCCGTTTCCCGATCGATATTCGCCTCCGACATTGCGGCAGAGTTAGCAACCGCGACAAAGGGCCGATGCACCCACCAGCCCCAAGGCACGCGGATATACACAGGATTGTCGGGTGACACCGCATCGAGGTCATGGCGAGTCGGAAACCGGCCCTCCGCCAGTTGGTCGGGGCGGCTGATATAGCCTAGCTTCGGAGTTCCCATGGGGAGGAAGACGATCCACTCCCCTTTAGGCGTGCGGGCAACGGCTTCTTTTACCGCATCGACGATCTCTGCAACCGAATGACGCCCTGAAAGCGAATAACCGCACCGCGCCTTGAGGCCCTCCCGATCCATATGCGCATGCGTGTCGATAAAGCCGGGGCAGGCCGTGCGGCCATCGAGATCGAGCGTCCTCGTGTAACGGCCCGCATCGCGCAACAAATCTTTTGAATTACCGACCGCGGTGATTCGTCCGCCCGTCACGGCGACCGCTTCCGCCGTTCGTGATTCACCATCCAAGGTCACAACTTGGCCGTTGTGGAAGATCAGGTCGTGCTCAGCCATAGCGTTCCTTTCAAGTTTGGCTCGCGCAACAGGTTATGCAGCACTAAACTATATCGGCTCGTCTTTTATATATCTAGCCGCATGGCAACCGCCGCATCGAACCTCTGCTCAAACATAGGAGAATTCGAAACACATCGCAAAACTCACTGACAAATCTTCAATTTCAATGCTGCTAAAAATCACAACCAACACGCGCGTGTGTTCGGTTTCTTATTCTGAGTTTTTGCATCTGAAAAGTTTGCGGCATTGTCAGACTAGTTGAATTGGATAACAAAGCCTACAATTGAGAAAACTCACGCGGCAAGTTGACGCCATTCGGCCCCCAGCAAGAATTTACCGGGGTTTGGTTGAAGCGAATTTTTATAGAGAAAATTTGAACCACTGATCCTAAAATTATAAATTCATAAAAGTCGTTTCCGATGGTTTATTAATTTTTGCTTAGTGCTAGCTAATTAACAAATTTTACGAATGCCATACAAAACTGTTATTTTATGAAATTTGTGGAACCACAGGCGATCAAAGCTTCTAAAGCTCGTCTGCATTTCTCGAAAAAACGTGCAGCAGGCCTCGGTCTCTTAGCCGGCGCCATGAATGGACTAATCGCACTCGGCGGCGGTATTTTGATCACTCCCGCGCTTATTGTCGCCGGCGTCAGTCCACAAATCGCAGTCGGCACCTCATTGGCCGCGGTTACGGTTCTTTCTTGTATAGGTTTGACAGCCCATTTACTCCTCGGAGGTATCTCGCTTGGGCTTGTTCCTATTATGGCGGCTGTCGTTGGCGGTGCCACTGGCACAGTTCTCGGGTCGAAAATACTCGCGCGTCTAACCCCCCATTGGATGTTAATCCTCTTTGCCGTCATTCAGATCCTCGTGGCCATCCGCTTAATTGATCAGGGGATGGGCTTTGCTCTGCTTGGCCCGGCGATCCCTGGAGGGGTGCCTATATGGGCTTACGTGTTTTTGGGTCTTTTCGCTGGAACACTTTCAGGCATATTTGGTGTCGGTGGCGGTGCGTTGGTCTTGTTAGGATTAGCAGCCTTCTACGGTGTACCCGTGGTTGACGGCCTAGCGATCGCATTGGCGCTAAATGTAACGAACGCACTAGCCGGTGTTGTACAACATGCGCGACAAGGCAGAGTGCTTTGGCCGGAATTAAAGACGCTAATGCCCGCCGCGGTTATCGGAATAGTTACAGGAGCCGCCCTAGCTCATGAATTACCGGCCGATGCTATGCGCATTGTATTTGGCGGCTTTTTTATGTTCATGGGTATCTTGTTGGCCCAGAAAGGATGGGTCGTCGTTAAGACAAATAAATTTTGCAACACTCCACAAAACTGAACTTCTAAAAAAATAAATTAATGACTGTCTTTATATAAGGGTGCCCTCTCAGGTATTGGCGCGGCAGATTTCCGGGGCTTCGATCTCTACCATTCCGCACTCAAGTATCGGCCTACCTCCCTATTAAATGATAAATGGTCGCGGGGGCATGCTACTAGCGTCTCTTCCATAGCCTCGGTCGCTTAAATCTAATGAGACCGGCTCGCCGTTTTGTTTGTCTCAACTCGCCAAGCTTCACCTTCGACAATGATACAAACGCTCCCTTTGGATATTGAGAAAGTTAAGATGACGTTGCTTTAGCAAAAGATAATAAATATCATCGTTAGATATTGCGAATAATTCGCATTTTCATATATTTCTGCAAAACAGATATTTGCTTTGGCTGAAAAAAATACAGGAGAATTTTCATATGGATGCAAGTCAAGCCAAATCTCTCACAAATTATAAAATGATAATTAATGGCGATTTAGTAGAGGCGGATTCGGGACAATATTTAGAAATTGAATCGCCAGGAACAAAAACAATATTTGCGAGGGTGCCGCGTGCTGCAAAAATAGACGTAGACATGGCTGTAAGTGCTGCAAGTACAGCATTACCTCATTGGTCCAAAGTATCGCCAAGAGACCGAGGAAGAATTTTGCTGAAAATTGCTGATGACTTGGAAGCTGAAATAGAACCACTTGCGAATATTATTGCTAAGGAAACAGGAAACGCCATTCGAACGCAAGCTAGGCCGGAGGCAACCCAGGTATCAGATATATTTCGATACTTTGGAGGTTTAGCCAGTGAACTGAAGGGCGAAACAATACCCATCTCCGATAATGTTTTGAGTTATACTCGACGCGAACCCATAGGCGTCGTGGGAGCAATAATTCCTTGGAATGCACCAGTCATGTTAGGCGCACTGAAAATCGCACCCGCTCTTTGTGCAGGCAATACATTAGTTTTGAAAGCCGCCGAAGACGCGCCATTGGGTATCCTCAAGGTAGCAGAAATTTGCCAGAAATATTTACCGGCTGGGGTTTTGAATTTATTAATTGGTACCGGTCCTGAATGCGGCGAACCCCTATCAAGTCACCAAGACATTCGAAAATTGTCTTTCACCGGCTCTACCGAGGTGGGGAAATTAATTATGCGCGCCGCTGCCGAACGTATCGTGCCTGTTTCGTTAGAATTGGGTGGGAAAAGTCCTTCTATAGTCTATCCAGACGCCAATGAAGACTGGGTTGTTGATGGTGTAATGTCTTCCATGAGATTCACAAGGCAAAGCCAATCATGCACGGCAGGTTCTCGTTTATTTTTGCACGATAAAATTTTCGATAGTTTTATAGAGAAAATGAAAATTAAATTATCTAAATTAAAAATAGGGGATCCGCTAAATGAGCAAAGTGACGTAGGGGCAATAATTAATAAAAAACAATTTGCAAAAGTTTGTAATTATTTAGATGAAGGCATAAATCAAAAAGGCGTAGAGCTTATAATTGGTGGACTTCCACCAAATGCGGGGCCCTTAAGCAAAGGCTATTTCTCTATTCCAACAATTTTCTCTAGCGATTCAAATTCCTGGCGGTTAGCCCGTGAGGAAATTTTCGGCCCCGTTCTCGTCGCAATAAGATGGAACAACGAGGCCGATGCTATAAAAATGGCCAACGACAGCCACTATGGTTTGGCAGCCTATATTTGGACTCAAAATATGAGCCAAGGAATAAA
>CEUN01170585.1_pt1 | contig 22848 bp, 26 predicted proteins | sample 361501 | NCBI WGS metagenome assembly CEUN01 (sample SAMEA2622801, study PRJEB7988) | marine metagenome | biome: marine biome (ENVO:00000447); feature: marine epipelagic mixed layer (ENVO:xxxxxxxxx); material: "saline water (ENVO:00002010), including plankton (ENVO:xxxxxxxx)" | depth 120 m | reverse complement strand
CCAAGCCGGTGATGCACACGACAGGTGAATAGGCGAGTTTTGCTGCAGCGAGGCCTGCCACCATGTTCACCGAGCCCGGACCTGCCTGACCCGCGAGAAATACACCGGGGCTTCCTTTCGCACGGGCGAAGCCATCCGACATATGCACGCCGAACGCCTCGTGACGGACACCGACATACTTGATATCGTCGGCATCATATAGAGCGTCATAGACTTCCATCGTCGATGAGCCCAGAAGGCCAAATACGTGGGTCACTTCGGCGGCGCGCAATGTCTCGACAACCGCCGCTCCTCCATTCATCTGGGTCATGTCACTCCCCGCTAGGATGCTGATTGATTTTTGAGAGCCCTAAGGCGGCATTGAATACGCAGCCGAGCTTGTATTGTGGAAGATACACACCCGGCTAGCTTGGGAAAAGGGGTGGTACAGGGCCTGACGGGACGTGAGGTCGTACCCTCTCTAACTCTCGTCAGAAACCTTGGGGGGGGGAGGGTAAAAGAGCGGTGGCGGGGCGCTCGGACCGTGGATGCCCCTCCTGGTTGGAACCGGCAATAACGCATCCGTCCTTGAAAAATGTCCACGAGGTGTTGTTGAGGACCAGTCCACAGCATGCACGGCGCATGCCGTTCGACGTAATCATGCAGACACACTGATTGAGGCCGAATTCCTGGCCCAAATAGCAGCAGGTGCAGTCCGGGTCGGCCCCTACCTGATGGGGCTAGAGCACCTAAAAAAACAGGGCGACGCCCACGGCACCCACCAAATTCTTGATGGTTACTGGTTTCATCGAATTCGCTCCGACACAAACCAGTCCATCCCAATCAGGGATCCGTAACCAGCGAGACTGCCCTGGGCCTCAGCGCCAGGAGGAAGAATGCTTTGCAACCTGCCAATGGCGGGAACGGATACCCAGCCTTTGTGCAGGCCGTGGCGACCGCGTCAGGGATTTAGATGACGAGCATGCCACCGTCGATTGGAATGATGACCCCGTTGATGATCCTTGATTCGTCGGAAGCCAAATAGAGCGCGGTGTTTGCGATGTCGGTTGGCTCGCCGAGGCCCATCGGGTGCTGTTGGAGAACTGTGTCGGTCATCTCATTTGTCCACCCGGATTTGACCTCGATATTGCGTCCGGTTTGAACGAAGCACGGCGCAATCGCATTACAGCGAATATTGTCCTTGGCGTACTCGGCAGCGATACATCGTGTCAGGGCCGACACTCCGCCCTTGGCCGCGGAATAGGAATGTCGCGCAGGAAACCCCCTCATTTCACCGAGGAAGTTCATAACCGAGCTCATATTGATAATCGAACCACCGCCGGCCTTCTTCAATTCTGGGATTCCGAACCGACTCCCAAGGAAGGTGCCATAGAGATCCAGCTTGATGCTGCGGTCCCAGGCTTCGATCGGCATGGCCGTCACCGAATCATCGGGCGGCGCGGAACCACCGGCACAGTTGTAGAGGATGTTGAGCTGGCCGAACGTCTCAACTGCTTCCTTTACTGCGCGTTCGACATCATCTGGTTCGCTGACGTCAGCGACGATCGAAACAGCCTTGCCACCGTCTGCCTGGATCAGACTGACCGTTTCGGCGCCCGTCTCCGGATTGATCTCGACAACGGCGACGCTCGCTCCTTCGCTTGCGAATAGGCGACTCGCTTCGCGCGCAATTCCCGCGCCAGCACCAGTGATTAATGCGACTTTTCCGTCCAGCCTCGCCATCGGTCTTGATCCTCCCACTTGTTTGGATTGCCTACGCGGAACACCCGGTTGGTCCGCCGGGCATTTCGAGCCCTTCGTCGTGCATTGGAAGTTGGAAATGTATGGGACATGCCCATGGGACGGCAAACGCTCGAAACGCAAGGTCGAGACTCAGGTAGGCGCACGCCAACTCATGTCCGGATCGAGCGGATAGATAGGACGAGGAACCCTGGTTAATCCAAGGCGCTCGAGCACCGGGGTGGTCAGTCCTGGCGCATCAACCTCCAGGATGTTCTCAGGAGCATAGAATTCATCGAATCCGGCGCGGAAATGGCCTCGAGATTTGATGACCAGGGTTCGAACACTCGACACATCAATACCCATACGTTCAAGGAAAACGGGATCGGCGCATTGCTGGCGATGGCTCGCGACAACGACCCTCGATTCTCCCAACTTAAGAAGCGCACACTTGCCGAGGTTCACTCGGCGACCAGCATATATCCCTCGACGCCCAAGGAATGGCCCCGACGCCAGACACTCGATTGTGGCTTCGGCAACGTAGGGCTGAGAGAACTGATTCTCGTCATCCCGATTGAATAAAGCGGAGAACGTCGCACCCTCGCCCAATTGGTGCGCCTCCGCGGCCAGAGGCGGATCAATCATCATGCCCACGACAACTCCTTGGGCGTTCTCTTCGTGCAGACGCCGCAGAATGTACGTGGTGTTTCCGCGTCCTCCACCGCCAGGGTTGTCGGCCACATCTGCGAGGATAATCCCCGGCAGGTCCAAATCATTCGACACCGCCAAAGCCCGAGCAATCGCGTCATCCAGGCTCGTAAGCCGGGCAAGGTAACGAGCACGATCGGCCCAGGCCCGCTCGGCAATTAGACTCGCAACCTTCTTGGCCGCTTCCCGTCCGCCATCGACATCATCTCGTGCAGAAACAACGATAGACATGCCGTTTGTTGTGGCGTCTGCAGGTGCAAAACCCGCAAGGATCGAAACATTGATGATAGTCGGAGCCATCAGACTCTGCCCATAGTCAATGAGGTCCGCGTATGGCCCTTCTGCCGTGAGCAGACTCACGGACGGACAGATCATGGGTACACGCACCAAAACGCTATGTGCACGCTTATCCGCCAAGAGATCCAACATGATGCCAGCCGCTTCCCGACCCCGATCTGCGCCGTCGACGTGGGGATTGGTACGATAAGACACGAGGACGTCAGCAGCATCGTTCATGCGCGGAGTTACATGTCCATGCAGATCCAGGGTGGCAACGATAGGAACATCGGGTCCGACGACCGACCTCGCCAGAGCGAATATTTCGCCATCGGCATCGTCCAGTTCAGTACTCAACCCGGCACCGTGTTCGCAGATGTAGACGCCATCGATCGACCCGGCTTCGCTTAACCCGGCGTTCATCGTCTCGATCATTTCACTGAAAAACGCATGATCCGCAGGGCCACCGGGAGGTGCCTCCGCCAGCAGAATGGGGACCGGTGTCCAACGGCCACGAGAATCCATTTCCTCACTGAACCCCTGAACGGTGCTTGGCAGGCCCGTTCGATCTCCCGCGAGTTCAGCCGCGATACCTGCACCATCCAGATAGAGGGTTTCCTCGAATACGGCGCGATCGGAAACCGGAGCATTTCGATTGGCTTCCAGAACGAACCCGAGAATGGCGATTCGGGGAAGTAGCGACTCAGACATCAGGCATCCCTATGTTGTCTCACCAGACATCGAACAAACTTTTCCAGATCGTCTATCACATCCAGAAGTCACGGATCGCCTGTCTCAATCATCAAAGACTGGCGTTGGATATCTTCGACGACTGATTCCACATCAAGAAGAGATGTCAGTTGATCGCGAACGTGCTTCCATTGGAAGCGCATGGAGTTCCGCAAAGCCTCAACATCATACTGCTTTAATTCGTCGGCGACGGGGGCCCAGTGAATCAAAGCATCCAGACTTTCAGAAAAAGTGACTTCCCCTGGAGGCACGGACGACCATGAGATCGCTGGAGATCATGGAATCAATGGGTAATGAACGCTTCAGTGCCTACGTTCTCCATCACGTGGCACGAGCGAAGTTCTGGAATGGCAAATCAGGTGAGGTCGATGCGCTGCTCGGGGACAACGGATAGGTCTCCAACTCTGTTGGGGTCTCTGAGATAAGTCGACCTTACAAGCCCATTTGCGCAATAATTGACTTCGTCAACGGATCGTCCTGATCATTCAATCGATCGGTGACGGCAAAATGGTGGTCGGCCGCAACTTCCACGTACTGGCTTTCCAACCCGCTCGTTTGGCATTTCTCGCTGAACTCACGCGACTGGCGCTTGAACGATTGGGTTTCTCCTCCTCCCACGGCACAAATCACTGGCCCTCTGCAATGCAATGGAAGAAATTGCGGGCTACTTGTTGCCGCAGCCTCTGCAGTTAATTGGATATACGGTTGCAGATTGGTGTGACGATGCGGCTTGATGTCGAACAAGCCACTGATGGGCGCACTTCCCTTGATCAGGTCTTGTGGAAGCCCGAATTGGCCGGCCCAATCCGTAGTCATCATCATCCCTGTGAGATGCCCGCCAGCCGAGTGCCCGCTGATGTGAATCCGTTCAGGATCCCCACCATACGCAGCGATATTGGCATACACCCACACCAAGGCATGCCGGACTTGATCCACAATGTCGGGAATTGTCACGTCCGGGCATAGGTCATAGTTTGGAAGAACTGTTGTTGCGCCTGCGGCGACCATCGGCGATGCCACCTCGCTGTAGATATCTTTGTCGAGTTGAAACCAGTAGCCACCGTGGATGTAGAAGAACACGGGTCCGCCGGCATGGGTTGCCGGAAAAACATCCAGCGTCTGCTTGGGACCATCGCCATAACGCACGTCGAGATGACACTGCAATGAGTTTCGGACTGCCGAACTTCGCTCGGCTGCCCGTTTCACGTAGTCATCAGCGTCGGGAATAGTCATTTTTGCCCGATACTCCAGGTTGAGAGCATGTTGCTGCTCATCCGTCATCTTTTCAAAGTCCATCTTCATCTCCGAATTAGTCGGTGGTTCCACTTGAACGCATTTTGATGGGGTGAATGGGGAGGTGTCGAGAACAGCCGACGAAGTGTCTGGTCTGTCTTCTGGTTGTCCACGATATGAACCAATCCTTTCGTTTTGACTCGGGCTGCATTAAGTATCCGGCTTAGGAACCGCACGCATCGGGCATGTTGTCTGGAGGTCAGACTTGCTCGGGCGCCACCAAAACATTGGGATCGGAATGGGTCGTCGCAATGTTTTGCTGCAACTTTTGTTTCACCCACTCGATATTCTTGCGGCTGCTGGCAGAATGGGGATTTACAGCAAGTGCCTTCTCGAACTAGGAGATGGCCTGTTCTAGTTCACCTTTTCGAATATGTATGAGTCCGAGTCCGGACAATGCTCCGAAATGTCTCGGTTCCAGGGCGAGAGTCTGCTCCGCATCATGGCTCGAACCTTCAAGATTTCCCATGAACTAATAGATCGTCGCTCTCTGGTTCCAGGCTTCTGCGCACTTCGGATCCATAGCGATCGCCTGATCAAAATTGGCTAGCGCCTCTGCCAGTTGGCCAGCGGCCATGGCGGATCGGCCGCGGCTCATGAACTGGTCCAAAAGTTCATCCCCGGCCTCGAACCAGACTTCCCAGATCTTCGACATGGTAATTCGCGCTGTGGCAGGATCACGGGTTTCCTGCAACGTCAGAAACAATTCATCCAGTCTTGGATCGTCTTGGCGAAAGTGAACAGGCATTGCCAATAACAAGAGCACTGGTATGCCCATGAGAACCATTATCAGTTGTCGCCGCATGGCAAGAGCCCCTCTAGTCATGCCTCGTGAACACTTTATCCACCTTCTAAATTCCTTGGGCAGCTCTGTGCCTGCAATTGGGTATCAATTCCACTCAGGTCAGGCGCAGGTGTTCTCATTCATCGGCACCGCCTGAACTGATCGCAGCCAGGTGTTCCGGCCGCTCGGCAAACCAGGCCTCAGCGCGCGCGACATGCCCCTCGTCGTATGATAGGGCGTACAATACCGCCTGGTCCGGGTTGGTGATCTCTTCAAGTCCTATTTGCTCGATCCACGCGGTCAAGACAACACGAAACACCTGTTCAGGATAATTCTCGGCTTCATCCAGCGGGTTCCCCAGTGCGGATATAGAAACTTCAAGCTCGCTTGCTGATACGCCAGCGATGCCACGGTAAAATGCGACGAGTGCGGCTCGTCGTTCGGGCCACAATAGCGTAGCGACCTGATCGACAAGTTCATCAACATATTGGCGGTACACCGGCCCAAGGCGGCCATAGATCGGCGTCTTGCCCGTTGCAGCCACGTTTCGCTCTTGCATTAAGTGTTTCGTGGGGCCCAGCCTCCACAATTTCAAGTCTATCTTGGGAAATATGGGTGGAAAGACCTGTTTTGACTCCTGGCATCAGCCCGAATGCCATATCGGTCTGTAGGCTTTTCAAACCCCTGATTCGGGATTGATCGCGGAAAAATCTCACGAAACAGATTGGCCAAGTGCCGCCCCGGCATCGTGTTCGCCAACTTCGTTGCGACTGTAAAGAAGAATTCAGGTATATGAGCCACCCAACAACTTCAGGGATCTATCAAAATGCTCATCGGCGCCGCAATGTTTTTCACCGAGTATTCTGTCACCCCGGGCCAATTGGGAATGCTTCTCGAAGAACGGGGCTATGACTCGCTGTGGGCACCGGAACACTCGCACATCCCGCTCTCCCGCGAATCATCATTCGCGGGATGGGATGAAATACCCAGGAAATACTTCGATGTGATGGACCCTTTCGTCACATTGACGGCCGCCGCCGCCGCGACGAAATCCCTGAAGCTCGGAACCGGTGTGTGCCTGGTCGTCCAGCGGGACCCTATCCAAACCGCAAAGCTGGTCGCCTCCATTGATCAGTTATCGGGGGGACGGTTCCTGTTTGGTGTGGGCAACGGCTGGAATGCCGAAGAAATGGCGGACCACGGAACACCCTTTGAATCCCGTCACGCAATTGCGCGCGAGCGCATCGCAGCGATGAAGGAAATGTGGACCAACAGTGAACCAGAGTTTCACGGTGATTTTCTCGACTTCCCTCCGATGACCATGCGACCCAAACCGGTTCAGCTACCACATCCCCCCATAATCGTTGGGGGTAGCTTTCCCTATGGGGCCAGGCGTGCAGTCGCCTACGGCGATGGCTGGATTCCTCACACCCGCTTGCCCCCTTATGAGGACGTCACGGACCACCTCGAGGAGTTCTGGAAGTTGGCGGCAGAAGCGGGCCGAGACCCGGCGTCCCTGCCGGTCACGGTGTGGGGCGGCAATCCTGACCTTGATCGTCTTAAGAAATGGCGTGATATGGGTGTGGCGCGCGCAATTGTGCCGCTGGGGTCTGAGCCGGCAGATAACCTAATGCCTGAGATCGATCAATGGGCTGAGTGGATCGTCAAGCTGGACGGGTAGATTCCGGCTTTCACCCCCGACCCCTATACGATCCCAGTATTGCGCTTGCCCTCTTCATTGAAGTTCAGGGTGCCTTCCCATACCGAGATCTTGCCATCGCGCATGGTCCACATCTCCATGCCCCACCTCCACATCTTCTTGTTGATCTTCGTATCAATCCAGCGACACTCCCATGAATTCGCGATCATGTTTCCCATCAGCAAGCGCAGGTCCTTTTTGAGCCAATAATCTTTTTGACGGGACGCGCGTCCTCGAAAGAATTTGTCGAGTTCCTCTTTGCCATGCATTTCGGGGAATTCTGCGTAGCGGACAACGCTATCGTCCGTGAAACCGTCCAGCAGCACGTCAAAATCCCACGGCATGAAAAGACTTTCGACGTGCTTGTACATTGAACTGGAGTTTGCCCAGATGTACCGCCGTTTTGGCTGCCGGGTAACCGTAGTCCATCGGGGTGATCGGCTTATTCCGCGCGACGACCCGGACATCTCTGAAACCGTCAAGGAGATCCTTGTGGCGTAGGGCGTTGAATTTAAGATGAATGCGGAGTGCACCCGGCTGGAAAACCGGGACGGTCGGGTAGCGGTGACTGCGGATTGCCAGTCCGGACCGGTACACGTTGTGGGATCACATGTCTTGCTTGCGGTTGGTTGCATTCCCAACACCAGCGATCTTGGTCTCGAAAAAGCGGGGGTGGAGACTGACAAGAGGGGATTCATCACCGTCGATGATCAGTTACAGACCAATGTTCCAGGAATCTGGGCGATTGGTGACGTCAATGATCGAGGCGCTTTCACGCACACTTCCTACAATGACTACAAAATCCTCGCGGCGAATATGTTCGATAATGACCCGCGTCGGATCAGCGACCGCATCACGGCTTACGGCCTGTTCATCGATCCGCCGCTGGGTCGGGTCGGCATGACGGAGGCAGAGGTTCGAAAATCAGGCCGTCAGGCGCTGGTGGGTAAGATGATGATGTCACGCGTGGGACGGGCCCGGGAACGCAGCGAAACGCAGGGCTTCATGAAGATCCTGATCGATGCCGAGAGCCACCGACTTCTGGGGGCGGCCATTCTGGGGATCGGAGGTGACGAGATTATCCATTCCGTACTTGACGTGATGTATGCCGATGAACCCTACACCGTGATTCAGCAGGCCATGCATATTCACCCCACCGTCACGGAGTTGATCCCGACCATGCTTGGAAATCTCGAGCCGCTGAACTGATGAACATCGATCTGACGTCGAACGTCCCGGAGCACCGGTCTTGGCCCGAAGGAATGTGCGTGGTAAGGGAATCAGGCCCCTAAACAACCTTCCGTTCGGTGTCGGGCATGAAATTCGGCATTTTCTATGAGCACCAACTGCCTCGTCCCTGGGACGAAGAATCGGAATTGCGCCTGTTTCAGGAATCCCTGGACCAGGTCGAACTTGCCGACCAGCTGGGCATTGATGCCGTCTGGGCCGTGGAACACCATTTTCTGGAAGAGTATGCGCACGGCTCCGCGCCGGAGATTTTTTTGGCTGCGTGCTCGCAACGCACCAAGAATATTCGCCTTGGCCATGGCATCATGCTGATGCCGCCCGGCTACAACCACCCGTTCCGGGCGGCCGAGCGGATCGCGACGCTGGATCTGATTTCGAATGGCCGTGTGGAATGGGGTACCGGCGAATCGAATTCCGCTCTTGAAACCGGCGGCTTCGGCATTGATCCGAAACTCAAAAAGGACATGTGGGTCGAAGCGACCGAGCAGGCCGCGAATATGGCGGCGTTGTCACCCTACCCGGGCTATCAAGGGAAACATTTCACGGCGCCCTGTCGTAATGTCGTTCCCAAACCGCTCCAGAAACCGCATCCGCCGATGTGGATGGCCTGCTCACGCCGTGAAAGCATCCAGAAAGCGGCTGAGATGGGAATCGGCGCGCTTGCCTTTGGGTTTTTTGAGCCCGAGCAAGCGGAACCGTGGGTGAAGGAGTACTACGACATCATCAAGTCTGATCGTTGCGTGCCGATCGGACATACCGTCAACGCCAATATCGCCATCATTTCCGGGTTCTCATGTCATCCCGATGCTACTGAAGCCGAGGCACGAGGCCTCGATGGATTCCATTTCTTCGGTTACGGCATCGGCCACTACTACGTATTCGGCGATCATCGGCCCGGCCATACGTTGGTCTGGGAAAAATACGAAGCGGCCCGCGACAACCTTCAACAGGACAAGGGGCGAGGTTGTATCGGAACACCTGAGCAATTGCGCGATCACCTCCGCCGCTATGAGGAGTCCGGGATGGATCAGATCATTTTCATCCAGCAGGGCGGCCGAAATCGCCATGACCACATCTGTGAGTCGCTGGAACTCTTCGCGTCGGAAGTGATGCCGGAATTCAAGGAACGTAAGGCCGAGCGCGAAGCGCAAAAGCAAGCGGAACTCGCCCCCTACATCGAGGCCGCCCTGGCCCGCAAGGACTGGATGACGATTCCGGCCGAAGATGATCTGCCGGTCATTCCGGCGCTTCCCAAGCAACGGGAGTCTCAGGAAGCAAGGACAAAATCGATAGAGGGTATGTACACGGATAGAACTCGCGACGGATCGATTTTCGTTCCCGGCGAGGATCCTGGACTTCGACGTCCGCAGGCGGGCGGTGACGACTAAGTATCCATCTTACGAAGGGGAGTCGGTTCCACCGCCTTCATTTCAGCCGGCTGTTTCGGGTCGACGCTATATGGCATCGACCGGTCACTACCTTGCAACCGAAGCTGCAGTCGAAATCTTGGAGGCGGGAGGAAATGCGGTCGATGCGGGCATAGCAGCCTGCATCACGCTGAATGTCACTCAGTCTGATCAGGTGCAGTTCGGTGGCGTGGCACCCATCATGCTGTACCTCGCAGACTCCGACGAAGTTCTCACGATCAGCGGACTGGGCTGGTGGCCCAAGGCAGCGTCCTTGGACTATTTCGTCGAAGAATGCGGCGGTGAGATTCCCATTGGTGTACGACGCAGCGTCGTTCCCGCTGCACCCGATGCATACATACAGGCGCTGGCACGCTACGGAACCATGAGTTTCGCGGACGTGGCGAGACACGCGACCCGTTGCGCCAGTGAGGGCTTTCCCCTCCACAGGCATTTACAAATCTACATCGAACGCTTCGCTGACCGGACACGCGCCTGGCCGGGCAACGCAGATGTGTTTTTCCCTGGCGGGCAGGTACCGCAGGTCGGCGATCTATTCGTGCAACAGGACCTTGCGGCAACGCTCAGCTACATGGCGGATGAAGAACGCGCCGCGTCTAGCAACGGCCGGGAAGCCGGCTTGGCGGCTGCCCGGGATGCTTTCTACAAAGGGGATATCTCGCGCAAGATCGTTGACTTCCAACGCAAGAACGGTGGCTGGCTTACCGCCGAGGATCTTGCGGGTTATGCGTCCGCAATCGAGCCGCCTGTGACCTTCAGGTATAGAGGCATCGACATTTATTCGTGCGGTCCATGGTGTCAGGGACCGGTGGTCCCGCAGGCACTTTCGCTTCTTGAGGACTTCGACCTGGAAGCTATGGGGCACAACAGCCCCGAGTATATTCACGTTGTAGCGGAAGCGATCAAGCTGTCGTTCGCCGATCGCGAGCGATATTACGGAGATCCCAAATTTGTTGACGTTCCCATCGACACACTCCTCAGTTCGGCCTACTCCGTCGAGCGGCGCACCCAGATTCGCCCAGACCAGGCCTGGAGAGAACTGCCCCCGGCTGGATCCCTAGATGGTATCGCCGGCAGTGGGTGGACGGCCCCCGCGGCGGACGCCGGTGCACCGACACCCGTGTTTGCGGCGGATACGTCCTACGCCGCCGTGATGGATAGGGAGGGCAACATCTTCTCGGCGACACCGAGCGACACGAGCTGGGATGCACCCGTCGTTCCCGGTCTTGGTTTCACGCCTTCTGCACGGGGTTCACAGTCGTTCGCCGTTCCCGGGCATGCCAGTTGCGTGGCGCCGGGCAAGCGGCCCCGACTCACACCGAATCCCGCCATTGCTCTGAAGAAGGGCGAATTTGCCATGCCGTTTGGTGCGTCCGGAGGCGACACCCAACCGCAGGGAATGATTCAGGTGTTGCTCAATCATGTCGTGTTCGGAATGGACATCCAGACGGCAATTGACGCCCCGCGCCTTTGCACTCACAGCCAACCCGATTCCTTTGAACCCCATACTGCCTATCCGGGACGCCTCGCGCTGGAAGGCCGTATCGATGTCGCGACGGGAGATCAACTGGCTGGAATGGGTCACGATGTCGATTGGCTGCGCGATATTTCCATCGGCGTCAGCGGTGTGTGCGCCATCAGCGCCGACCTGGAACGGGGTGTCATGACGGGTGGCGCAGATCCCAGGCGGCCCGCCCGCGCAATGGGCTGGTAGTCGATATTGTATTGCGGATCTGTTAGCGAAGAAGAGTGCTCAAGAACAATACCTTCACGTATCGAGCATTACCTCACCATACGGCGGCTATTCCCAACGCGTGGTGCCACCAGAAGATGCTGAGCTTACGCATACCGGCCCGGGCACTCCCTGCGGCGAATTCATGCGCAAGTACTGGCTTCCGGTATGCCTGTCGGATGAACTTGCGGACTTGCCCAAAGCGATTCGCATACTGGGTGAAGACCTGGTGGCCTTTCGCGACGGAAATGGTGATGTCGGCGTCCTCCACAAACACTGTAGCCACCGTGGCACATCGCTCGAGTATGGCATTGTCACCGACTGCGGCGTTCGATGCTGCTATCACGGATGGCTCATTCATCGAGACGGCACCATTCTCGAGACTTCCGGGGAACCCCCGGACTCGCGTTTGAAAGACAGTTTCGTCCACGGCGCATACCCGACATTTGAAAGACACGGGCTGGTTTTCGCCTATATGGGCCCCCCGGACGAGATACCGCCCTTCCCGCTCGACGAGCAGTACCAGGCGCCGGACACCGTGACCAAGGCGTACGACATCTGGCGCCCCTGCAATTGGCTGCAAATCCAGGACAACATCATGGATCATCTCCACGGTGTGTTTCTGCACGGATCCGGCTTGAAGACGGTCCCTAATTCGGATGCCGAAGAAGATCCCACGTTTTCGATTCTGCCTGTGCTCGAACACTTTGAGGTCGACGGGGGTCACGGCATGATTTACGTGGCAACACGGCGCATGCCCGACGACATGATCTGGGTTCGCTGCGCCCAGGCGGTTTTGCCCACCGTCTTTCAGGCGGGTGTGCTGTTCGAGGGAGCAGACCAGGAAGGTATTCGACGCGTTGGGTCGTGCCGATCGACGACGACAGCTGCATGATCTTCGGTTGGCGTCATTACAATGACGCCGTCGATCGCGAAGGCGAAGGAAACCCCGAAGTCATCGGCAAGGAGTCCGTCGACTTCTACGGACAAACAGGCGGGCGTCCGTATGAGCAATGCCAGCGCCATCCCGGAGGTTGGGATGCCACCGTGAGTCAGCGTCCGATTGCGGTGCATGCACTCGAGCATTTGGGCACGACCGATCAAGGCGTCACGATGCTTCGGCGGACCCTGCGTCAGGCAATTCGGCACGAGCTGAAGCCAAGCGAGAACGGATCTTCAGAACCGGGTGGTCACAAACACCGCGTGTATGCGCACGATACTGTTCTGAAGATTCCGGCGCGCGATGGTGAAGACGACCAGGAGTTTTTGCGTTCCGTCGGACGGCGCGTGACCGAAATCATCGTCGATACGAAAGCCGAAACCGTTCTCGATCGTGTGGATTAAATCGAGGCGCGGCTGGCTCAGATGAAAAGCGAGTTCTTGGAGAGGCCCACGACCTGATCAGAGGCGTCGGCGACGCGAGGACTGCTTGACATCGCAAAGGACCTTGGCCACCCGCAAATCGTCACGCAGATCATCTCCCTGTCCAACGAAATTACTCACCGCGAGGTCGATGGGACGCGCATCCGGATCAGGCACGAGGCCCGCTTGATCCAGGAGCCATTGCACGGAAGTCGGATCGGAGGTCATAACCCGCCCGCGCCGTTCGGAGGCGGCAACCAGAACTCCTATGACCTGTCCGCGCGCGTTGAACATGGGGCCGCCCGAGAGCCCACCCAGCGCCGGCAGACTATCGGGGACCCGGCTGCGCTCGGCCCACGCGAGGATCGGTTCATCGGTCCGGTATCGGCCAACCGATTTCAGTCGGACCCGCCCCATGAGCTGTGCGTGGACATCACCCGGTGAACCCTGCGGATATCCGATTGCAAATCCGTCCTGGCCTCGTCGGAGCGACTCGTCCAGGAATGCGAACGGTTCCGGATCAAGCCGCAGTGACAAAAGGGCCAGATCCGCGTTGGGATGGATTACAACCTGCTGGGCACGAGCGGCCTTTCGAGGACCGGTCACCAGACCGATCGCATCACAACCGTCAGCAACGTGGCGCGCCGTCAGCCACCAGCCTCCGCCAATGGCGAATGCCGTGCCCGTCGACGGTTGCTTCTCAGGAACCTGAATCGTGACGACCTGGCCGCCGGGCGCCACAGCCGGCGCACGCGCATCAGGAGCCGGTTCCGCATAACGAACAGAGGGACGGCGTGTCTCCTCTTCCTGTGGAAAGCGCAGGTAGGACGAGCTTGCGTAGAGCAGCGCAAAAAACGCTGCCAGATAAGAAAGCCGGTCGAGGAAACGGTTCATGAACGAACTATGGGTCGTCTAACCCGATACGGCGGCGGCCGTGATGGCGGCGACCGCCAACTTGATTGCCGAAAGCAGAACTGCGGCTGCCACTTCGCCCGCTTCGATACGGGTGGACAGGTCCCGCAAGATGAGGTCGGCGAGCCGGAACACGATGAGCTGGATGACGAGGGTGAGAAGTCCCCAAATCACGATGTCCGCGACGTTCACGCTGACGGACATGGACATGGCCAGGGGTATCGCCAGTCCAAGCACGGCGCCCGACAAAGAGATCGCCGCCGCGACATTCCCCGCTCGGACGAGGGCGACATCCTTGTGGGGCGTAATCCAGATGTAGATCGTCACACCCACAACGAGCATCACGATGGTTACGAAGAAGTGCATGAGCAGCACAGGGAATCCGGCGAGGAAACTTTGCAGAACGGCATCCATGGGTCACATCCAAATTCGTATGACGCTGATCAATCTAAGATGGCTCGGAGGCGTGCGATGGGCAAGCCCGACGCCTCCCAATTGTTGCGGAACCCTTCAGACGTGGCTAAGTAGAGTGCGTCACACCTCAGCATGAAACTGAGAGGGCATTGCCTATGCCGCAGGCCAACGGCGCATCGCGCACACGAGATCCCGTCCCGGGTGTCTTCACTTATGTTGTCAATGATGGCCGCAGGCCTGTAGCCCGTAATAATGAACAGGGACGGATCGACTATGAAAACGTGATCCTGGAGGAGCACGAAGTCCCGATCCACAACGCTCGGCCGAACCAGACGTCATTCTCACTCGAACAAAACGGTTTCCAACTTCTCAAACACGTGAGTGCGGTCTCGGATCTTCGCGATGAAACCCAGCTCAACACTGTCTATCACCCTGAGATGGAGGCATTTATTAAGTCTGTTACCGGTGCCGCGCGCGTCCATGTCTTCGATCACACCCTGCGCACGGGCGACGAGGGATCGGAAGATGCCTCTTGGATGCGTGAGACGGTGAATCACGTGCACAACGACTACACGGATCGGTCGGGTCCACAACGAGTTCGTGATCTTTTTCCCGATGAATCCGAAGAACTCCTGCAACACCGCTTCGCTGTGATTCAGGTCTGGCGAGGGATTCGCAGTCCCGTCGAAAAGTCACCTCTGGCGATGTGCGATGCCGGATCGATCTCCACCGAAGACCTCATTGTCATGGAGCGCAGCCGCCCCGCAGGACCCGGCAGTACCAAACGCGTGGGGGAGCTGTATCACCTCTCCTTCAATGCAGACCATCGCTGGTACTACTTCCCGAACATGACGAGCGATGAAGTCCTGATCTTCAAGACCTTCGATTCCGACTTGGGGAATTCAGCGCGATTTACGGCCCATGCGGCCTTTGAGGACCCGACCTGCCGACCTGACGCACCAGAGCGCGTCAGCATCGACGTTCGTGCCTTCGCATTCTTTGGCTCTCCGTAGGCACCAACAACAGTCGTGTTGCAGATCGCGCGTTATCTGGCTTAGTTAGATATACCGTCATTCGTAAGGATCAGTGCAATGGCACAAGTCGAAGAAGCTCCTGAACCGGTCGCGGCCGTGAAGGCCTCTCTGACCTACATCGCCGATGCCGACCAAGCCCCCATCGCCTCCTCCAGCGTCGTGGACGGACGCATCGAGTACCGGGAGGGTGATTTCGTGAGTCAGGAAGTGACCATCCACAACGGTCGACTGTCCGAGAAGCCGTTCACACTCGATCAGCATGGCTTCCAGTTCATGAACCACACGTCGGCTGTCAAGGACTTCCGCGACCAGGAAGAAGTGCGGACTGTCTACTACCCCGAGATGGAAAGGCTCATGATGGAGGTGAGCGGCGCTACACGCATCCACATGTTCGATCACACATTGCGCGCGGGCGATGATCAATCAAACGATGCCAAGTGGATGCGCGAGACGGTCAAGAACGCCCACAACGATTACACGAACTGGTCCGGACCGAACCGCGTACGCGAGTTGCTGCCCGACGAGGCGGATGAACTGCTTAAGCGCCGATTTTCAGTGATCCAAGTATGGCGTCCGGTGCGCAGCCCGATCGAGGAACAACCACTGGCGATTTGTGACGCCCGAACCATTGACTCCAATGATCTCGTGAAAATGGAGCGACATCGCCCCGACCGGGTCGGCGAGACCTATCAACTGGTCCACAGTCCGAGCCAGCATTGGGTCTATTTCCCCCTCATGAGGGACGAAGAGGTTCTCGTCTTCAAGACTTACGACTCGGACATGCAAAGCCGGTCACGTTTCACCGCCCATGCGTCATTCGAAGATCCAACTTCGCCGCCTGATGCACCGGGACGCATCAGCATCGAGGTCAGGGCTTTCGCATTCTTCGGTCCCGACTGATATTCCTCGCCTGAGGAGCGTTCGTAGACTGCATCCAACGTAACCGATTTAATGGCGCCGAAGACGCATCAATAGAATGTGTCAGATATTTACTTGCTTGGAGGATCAGGCATGCACAAAGGTATTTTCTTCTTTCCGACCGACTACGCAATCGAGGTCCCAGAACTTGCCAAGGAACTCGAGGATCGCGGCTTTGAATCGCTATTCCTCTGCGAGCACACACACATTCCTACCAGCCGAAAGTCTCCCTTCCCTGGCGGTGGCGAATTGCCGCAACACTACATTCGCACGCACGATCCTTTCGTGGCCCTCTCATTTGCAGCCTCAGTGACAAAGAAGTTGATGCTGGGAACGGGGATTTGCCTCGTCATCCAGCGTGACCCCATCGTCACGGCCAACACCATTGCCAGTCTCGACATGCTGTCCGGTGGCCGGTTCATATTCGGCGCAGGCGGCGGCTGGAATCTCGAAGAAATGGAGAATCACGGCACCGATCCCAAGACCCGGTTCAAGCTGCTGCGCGAACGCCTGCTCGCCATGAAGGCGATGTGGACGGAAGAGGAGGCTTCGTTTCACGGCGACTACGTTAACATCGAACCGTCGTGGTGTTATCCGAAGCCCGTTCAAAAACCCCATCCGCCCATCATTCTCGGCGGCGAGACGGTTCATACACTGCGCCGGATCGTGGAGTTTTGTGACGGTTGGCTTCCTCGGGCCGGACCAGCTGGGGCGCCGGCGGAGACCATGGCCAAGCTCAAGGCTGTCGCGGATGAGGCCGGTCGAGATATGTCGACACTCTCCACCACCATTTTCCGGCCACAACCGGATGCAGCCCTGCTCGACGAATACGAGCAGGAAGGCGCGACCCGCGTTCTCCTGGAAATGCCCTCGGTGGGACGCGACGACGCCCTGAAGACGCTCGACGAGTACGCCGCGCTGATGAACTAACCGTCGTCAGTCGACCCGGTTCATGCAACATGCAAAGTGTCGTGGGATCATAACTCCCACGACAACTGCCGGACCTACTTCAACGGCGGATCGTACTTTTCGAATTCCTCAGCATAGTCTCCGTGCCAGCGCGAAAGCGGCGGGCGCTTGTGCGCCAGATCTCCAGCAGTCCACAGGATACGCTTGCTGTCCTCCTCGGGCGTGACCTCGTCATCCCCGCAAATGACATAAAAATGACCCTGCTCGATCGCGGGTAGCATGACATCGACGACCTGATCCGGCGACCACTGGCCCGGCTGGAATTCGAAACCACCTCGGGTCGTCCAGCCCGGCACCAGAAGGTGCGCCGTGACCTGGCAATCTTCGATGTTTCGCAGTTCGTGCTGCAGCAGCTCGGTGTAGGCCTTCACGCCCGCCTTGCTCACGTTGTAGCAAACGTTGCCAGGAGGCAGGGTGATTCCCTGCTTGGAGCTTGTATTGATGACGAGGCACGGTGATTTCTGCTCGATCATCGACGGCACAAAGGCTTGCGTGCCGTTGATCACGCTCCACAGATTGACGGCAATCGATTCCTGCCATGCTTCGTAGCCGTCGAGCGCCCCGGCGCGGGCGCGGGTCGCTGCGTTGTTCATTAGGACGGCAACCTCTCCGAATTGGTCATAAACAGCATCCTTCAGAGCGTGAATGTCCTCCCGGCGTCCGACGTCGGTCTTCATGGTCATCACGTCGTCAGAGCCACCACTGGCAATTTCGATCACGTCCTTCGCAGCAGCCGACAGCGCCTCCTCGTCCACGTCCGCCATACAGACCTTCATGCCGAACGATGCGTACCTCTTGACGGAGGCGAGGCCAATGCCGTTAGCCGCACCGGTCACGACGGCCACTCGGCCGGCAGCCGTGGCAGGATGCGTCATGTTGGTTACTCCCTGTGTAATTTCCAATTGAGGAAAGCGTAAGCAGGTGGCGAGCACGCTGCAAGCCTGGTCCACCAGGTGTCAAAATGGAATTCATTCCAGAAGACGGTTGCACAGCACAACCTGGCACCGCTATGGATCGTTTGTGCCCGAATTCAAACCTCCTCCCGGCAAACTACCGGCAGCTCTACTGCGTGAGCTTCTGGCGGGCGCGCCGGTACCATCTGCCGACGTCAGGTTGCCACCAATGGTCGGCGAAGATGCCAGCGCGATCGACATTGCTGCAGGTGCGCTCATCGTGGCAACCGATCCCATCACTCTGACAGGCAAGGACGTTGGGGCGCACGCCGTGGTTATCAACGCGAACGACGTGGCGGTTATGGGCGCCCGGCCGCGTTGGTTCCTGGCTGTGGTGCTGTTGCCTCCGGGAACGTCGGAAGCAGAGATCCGCGAATTGTTTAAGGCAATGCATGTCGCGTTGACGGACATGGGCGTATCGATCGTTGGGGGCCATACCGAGATAACCGATGCGGTGACGCAACCGGTCGTGGTGGGTCAAATGATGGGCTTACGGGAAGACGGAGAATTCGTCAGAACCGGCGGTCTGTCACCGGGTGATGCTGTTGTCCAGGCCGGGCCGGCGCCGATTGAAGGAGCCGCCGTTCTCGCGGCCGAAGCTCCCGGTGAATTTCAGGGACTCCCGGACGACATTCTGGAAGCGGCCCTCGATGCGATTCAAAATCCCGGCATCTCGGTGGTGGAAGCCGCTTTAAAGGCAACAGAACTGGGTGCCGTCGCGATGCATGATCCGACAGAGGGTGGGTTGTCCGCCGGACTTCATGAACTCGCAGAGGCTTCCGGAGTGAGCCTGAACGTTGATGCGTATGCAGTGCAGTGGTTCGAACCAGGACGTCGGATTTGCGAGGCGCTCGACCTCGATCCCTGGGGGGTCCTGGCGTCCGGTACGCTACTTGCCGGTTTTCCTTCATCCGCCGCTGAGTCTGCGTGTGACAACCTGAATGCTGCAGGGTTCCCAGCCACCGTTATCGGCACAGCGGGATCCGGGAGCGGTGTGCAATTCTCAGACGGTACCGATCTGGTGCGGTTTGAACGTGATGAGCTGTCCCGCCTCAATCAAGGCTAACCGACGAACTGCGAAAGCGGCCTAGCAACCCAACTTGTCAGCGAGATCGAGGAAATCCTCAGCCACGAAATCATAATCGCCGGTTGGCTCGAGATCTGTTGACTGATTGGGACCATGTTCAGTGCGGCGAAAGACGAATGCCGTGCGATAAGCCAGGGTGCCTGCCGCATCGAGATCACCATTGTGTGCTGCAACCATCAGGCACTCTTCGGGCTTCAGGCCGAGAAGTTCCGCATTTCTTAGATAGGCCTCGGGCTGGGGCTTGTAGGCTCCTACAACCTCAGCACCCAACACCGCGTCCCACGGCAGTCCGGCCCGTTTTGCCATGTCCACCATCAAGGACACATTGCCATTCGAAAGAGTCACCAGAATATAGTTGCGCTTCAGCCGGTTCATGCCCGCAACAGCATCCGGCCAGGGATCCAGTCGGTGCCATGCCATGTTGAGGTGGTCCAGGTCGGTATCGTCAACGCGGGATATCCTGAACTCGTCCAGCACCGCGTCGAGATTCTCGCGATGCAGGTCATCGAGCTTGGCCCATCCTCGACGCCCGCTTCGAACTTCCTCCATCGCGGGCTGATATCTCGACCGCCACGCATCAGCGAAGGCATGCCAGTCACAATCGACACCCTTGCTGCTCAATAGTTTCGCGGCCTCGCGCGCGATGCTCTCACGCCAGTCCACCACGGTACCGAATACATCGAAGTGAAGCGCCCTGATTTCCATCGCCTTCTCCGGATGTCTCGAACGCATCCACGCGTCAAGCTGGATGGTTCATGTGGGCGGGAGAATCGTCAATACGAATGGTCCCGCCTCTTGGGTCCAATACAGTTTCTAGACGTTGCATAGCACGAAGAAGGCCCGGCAGGCGTTGGCCGGCCGGGCCATTTGTGCAGGCGGGGGAGGATCGGGACGCCTGCGATTTAGATTTCTGGTCCTTTGACCTTCAAGGGCTGGGGAACGTTATGCCACACCTCGCCCGAGGCGACGATGCAGGAGACACCGTTAGGCCGCGTCACGAGAATGGTCCAGGACCCCGTTTTCGCTGCGAGGACTTCCAGGACGCTACCGTCTCCGGCCAAGCCCATCGCGACAAGGTTTTCCTCGAACTGACGCGAGAGTTGCTTGATGACGTCGCCGCGCTAGGTCACGCACACGGGTTGTGCAGCTGCTGGCAACGCGATAACCAAAGCGGCGAGAGTCAGTCCAATCCGTTTCAATATGGCTCCCTCCTTTCTGCGTCTTGTCTATGACTCAGAAAGGGCCTCCAATTACTTCATTCAAGAAAAAGTTATAGATTTTATAGTTCAAATATTTTGATATTACGCTTCTGCTTCGACAAGGCGTGGCTTGATGGATATCGAACTCGCCAGGACATTCCTTGAGATCGTGGAGACGGGCGACTTCATCGGGGCGTCAAAGCGCCTCAATGTCGCTCAATCCACCATCAGAATGCGAATCAGGTCCCTTGAGGAGACGCTGGGGCGCTCCCTGTTTGTGCGGGGCCGGTCAGGCGTCACACTAACTGCCGCCGGACTGCAGTTCCGCCGGCACGCCATGACCATGGTGCGGGCCTGGCGCCAGGCTCGGCAGGAAATCTCTCTCCCGCCGGAATTCCGGACTGTCCTCAATGTTGGCGGACAGTTCAGCCTGTGGCACCGGCTCATGCTGAGCTGGTCGGGCTGGATGCGTGAGCAGGCCCCCGATGTTGCGCTTCGTGTTGAAACGGGTCCGGCAGAATGGTTGATGCAGTGACTGGCCGAAGGCTCGTTGGATCTGGCGCTGACGTACGCACCGCAAAATCGTCTGGGGGTTGAGATCGAGCAGCTCGTCGATGAGACACTCGTGCTCGTGGCCACGGAAGCCGGCCATGCAGGGGTTGGCTCGGAGGAATATCTATTCGTGGATTAGGGTGAGGAGTTCGGGGCCAGTCACGGAATCTAGTATCCCCACTTCGAAATGCACGCCATGGCATTCAGCCACGGAACGCCGGCCCTGGACTACCTGCTGGAGTAGGGCGGCGCCGGCTACTTTCCGGCCCGGGTCGTTCAGACCTACGTCCTCGAGGGAAAACTCTAACGCGTTCTTGATGCAGCGGAGTTCTCCCGCCCCGCATATGTCGTGTATCGGTCACGACATGACGACATCCAGCGCGTTGCCCTGGAGGGGCCCCGACGCATCGGCAAACAGGACCCACTCACATAGACTCATCGCGCGTCTGATCCTCTGTGTACGATGGGCACAGGCGAACAGATGCGTTCCAACCTCAACACAGACGACGTGGACAGCCTGATCATCCATGAGTAACTTGGGTTGAAACTTGACGCGGAGGTAGCCGTGAAATCAGACAAACTGCGTGCCCTTCAGGCACCCCTTAAGGATACCTATCGTGAGTCCCCTCAAGAAGCGGTGATCACCTTGAACGCCCAGGGTATGTTGGATGGCGAGGGTATCGCCTGTTCCGTGCAGACCGGCAAGGCTCTCGTCGAAGCAGGCCTGCATCCGGCTACCGGAGGTGACGGATCTCAGGCCTGTTCGGGGGATATGCTTCTGGAAGCCCTTGTTGCATGCGCCGGAGTGACGTTGCGCGCCGTTGCGACGGCGCTGGAAATCGAGGTGCACGGTGGCACGGTCAGCGCCGAGGGTGACTTGGATTTTCGGGGAACTCTGGGAGTCGACAAAGAGGCTCCCGTCGGATTCAAGGACATCCGTCTGGCGTTTGATCTCGACACGGATGCCGATGAGGACAAGCTTGCAACGCTACTGAAGCTGACAGAGCGATACTGCGTGATTTACCAGACGCTCACCAATCCTCCGAGTATCGCCCTCGCTCGCTAAATTGGCCCTTCGGCACAGCGAGCACGTGGGAACGACTACGAAGCTCTCCTTTGACTTGGAGCATCGCGCAGGTCGGCGTCTTCGGACATTCGAGGCTCGATGTCACGCTGGTAGTCGAGGACCTTGGTTCGGAGCTTGCCCTTGGCCCGGTCTGCAGCGCGGGAGAGCCACATGCGAGCCAGTTCGTCATCGCGCCTGACTCCTATCCCTTCCGCGTAGCGCTGCCCGACGATGAACTGAGCCCGGGTATGTCCTTGTTCGGCGGCGCGTAGGTACCAGAGCCACGCCATATTCTCATCCCGCTCGACACCCAGTCCGCGACTGTACATGACACCCAGATTGTACTGCGCGAGAGAGAATTCCTGCTCCGCAGCGCACGTATACCACGAAACCGCCTCGACAGGATCCCGGGTGACCCTAAGACCACGGGAGTAGAGGAGCCCCAGGTTTCTCTGGGCCTTGACGTGGCCGAGTTCGGCCAATGGCTGCCATTCGTTATAGGCCCGCGAGTAATCCCCCGCGCGGAACGCGGCCATGCCATCTGAGAATCCAGCGAGAACCGTCGTCGGGAGTAAAAGGAGGACGGCAAGGAGGAGTACCAATCTGTAGACAAAGCGAAGCATGTGTTTTCTCAACCAACCAAAATCGAATACCAACGAGCCGAACTCGACGCGATACAGCCGATGAAGAGCCCAACAATCTTGAAATAGCTGCCGGACGTAAATTTCAGGTTAACGTGGCACAGG
>CEUN01032143.1_pt1 | contig 22944 bp, 21 predicted proteins | sample 361501 | NCBI WGS metagenome assembly CEUN01 (sample SAMEA2622801, study PRJEB7988) | marine metagenome | biome: marine biome (ENVO:00000447); feature: marine epipelagic mixed layer (ENVO:xxxxxxxxx); material: "saline water (ENVO:00002010), including plankton (ENVO:xxxxxxxx)" | depth 120 m | reverse complement strand
TTTATTGCCTTTTTAAAAAAAAAGAATTATACTAAATTTAACCCGTATAATATGTTTTATGTTCCATTATTTAATAAAATAAAATGACCTTTGACTTAAATATTATTAAAAAGTACTATGAAAATCTACCAAATAAAATTGGAGATTTAAGAAATTTTTTAAAAAGACCTCTAACTTTAACAGAAAAAATTCTGTATGCCCACTTAAACAATAAATCTTTATCTGATTATATAAGAGGTGAAAGTTATGCAGATTTTAACCCTGATAGAGTTGCGATGCAAGATGCAACTGCTCAAATGGCTTTATTACAATTTATGATGGCAAAAAAAAATAAGGTAGCAGTACCTTCAACAGTTCATGCAGACCATTTAATTCAAGCTAAAGTAGAATCTCAATATGATTTAAAAAATGCTTTAGATGTAAATTCTGAAGTGTTTGATTTTTTATCATCGGTATCAAATAAATATGGTATAGGATTCTGGAAGCCTGGAGCAGGTATTATTCATCAAGTTATTTTAGAAAATTATGCTTTTCCTGGTGGTATGATGATAGGAACAGATTCTCATACTGTTAATGCTGGCGGTTTGGGTATGGTTGCAATAGGTGTTGGAGGAGCTGATGCTGTTGATGTAATGGTTGGAATGCCTTGGGAATTAAAATTCCCAAAATTAATTGGAGTAAAATTAAAGGGAAAATTAAATGGATGGACCTCCGCAAAAGATATAATATTAAAATTAGCAGGCATATTAACCGTCAAAGGAGGAACAGGGCATATTATAGAATATTTTGGAGATGGTGCTGTTAACCTTTCATGTACTGGAAAAGGGACTATATGTAACATGGGAGCAGAAGTAGGGGCAACTACATCTACCTTTGGATATGATGAATCAATGAGAAAATATTTAATATCTACAGGTAGAGAAGATGTTGCAAACATGGCGGATACTATTTCTGAACATTTAACAGGTGACTTAGAGGTATATCAAAATCCTGAAAAATATTTTGATAAAGTCATAACTATTGATTTAGATACATTAGAGCCTTATATCAATGGTCCCTTTACTCCTGATAAGGCTACTCCTATTTCAAAAATGAAAGAAGAAGCGACTAAATATAATTGGCCTAAAAAAGTTGAAGTAGGGTTAATTGGTTCATGTACAAATTCTTCCTACGAAGATATTTCAAGAGCATCATCGATTGCAAAGCAAGCATTAGAAAAAAAAATAGAAGCTAAATCAAAGTATACTATAACCCCAGGGTCTGAACAAGTACGATATACTATAGAAAGAGATGGTTTAATCGATATTTTCAATAACATAGGAGCAAGCGTGTTTGCAAATGCATGTGGACCTTGTATTGGACAATGGGCTAGAGAAGGTGCTGAAAAAGAACAAAAAAACACAATTGTTCATTCATTTAATAGGAATTTTGCTAAAAGAGCAGATGGAAATCCTCAAACTTATGCTTTTGTCGCATCTCCAGAAGTTGTAACAGCTTTAGCATTATCTGGAGATTTAACTTTTAATCCATTAACAGATTATTTAATAAATAAAGATGGAGAAAAAGTAAAACTTAATTCTCCAGAAGGGTTTGAATTACCTCCTAAAGGATTTGATGTTAAGGATTTAGGTTTTCAATCTCCTATAAAAAATGGCTCCAACATTGAAATAGTAGTGAATCCTAAATCAGAACGCTTACAATTGTTAAAACCATTTAAAAAATGGGATGGTAAAGATTTAAAAGAATTAACACTGCTGATAAAAGCAAAAGGTAAATGTACAACAGATCATATATCAATGGCTGGACCCTGGCTGAAATTTAGAGGTCATCTTGATAATATTTCTAATAATCTATTGCTTGGAGCAACTAATGCTTTTAATGATACAGTTAATTTAATAAAAAATCAGGTTACAAAAGAATATGATGAAACACCAAAAGTTGCTAGATATTATAAAAATAATAATATCTCATCTATTGTTATTGGAGATGAAAATTATGGTGAAGGTTCATCAAGAGAACATGCAGCAATGGAACCAAGATTTATGAATATTAAGGCTGTTATAGTTAAATCTTTTGCTCGCATACATGAGACTAATCTTAAAAAACAGGGTATTTTAGCATTGACTTTTAATAATAAAACAGATTATGATAAAATTTTAGAAAATGATAAATTTAATATCTTAGATTTAAAAGAATTTTCTCCGGATAAAAATCTAAATTGTGAAATTACACATTCTGATGGAACAAAAGATATCATTGAATTAAAACATACTTATAATAAAAATCAAATTAAATGGTTTAAGGCAGGAAGTGCTCTTAATCTAATCGCAAAAAATGGATAAGCCAATTGCAATTATTACTGGTGCTTCAACTGGAATTGGTCGTAGCCTAGCTATAAAATTATCTAAACAATATCTAGTCTATTTAATATCAAGAAATAAAGATAATCTAAATAAAACAAAAGAGCTAATTAGTGCTCAAAATAATAACTGTGAAATTATTGTGTCCGATATATCACAAACAGAAGCAATAGATGATATTTATTCACAAATTAAACATAAAGAAAAAATTGAGCTTCTTGTAAACAATGCCGGAATGGGAATATTTAAAAATATTACTGATACAACCATTGAAGATTGGGATAATACTATCAACACGAATCTTCGAGGGTCTTTCTTAATGACTAAAATGATTATTGATAATTTAAAATCTAAGAAAAATGGTAAAATTATTTTTATAAGTTCAGTTGCTGGACTACAACCCTACAAAAATTCTACAGCATATGTTGCATCAAAATATGCAATACGAGGTTTTGCTGCATCTTTAAGAGAAGAATTAAGAGAATTTAATATAAAAGTAATGACCGTATTTCCTGGAGCTGTAGACACACCTATTTGGAATAATAAAAATATGGATGAATTAAGAAAAGATATGATGAAAACAGAAGATTTAACTGAAACCATTTTCCATGCTATTAATGCCCCAAATAATTGTGTTACAGAAGAAATTACAATTAGAAGGATTTTAGGCGATTTCTAATTAATAATTATTAATTATTTCTTTTAAAGCTATATCAGTTTTAGAAAATTTATTAACTAAACTATTTTTTAAATCATAAGATATAGGAGTTCTATCCTGTTCTTTTTTATTTAAGGCTTCAATCATATTGAATATACCTAATGGCTTATTAGTAAACCTAGATCTCAATTTTCCTAATGATATAGAATATTTTTTTATAAAATTTCTAATAAATTTTGATTTATAACTTTTATTTTTATTAATGATTTCAAAATCTAATACATCATTATTTGAATCAAGTTCTAAAAATTGTAATATATCAGAGTATACTTGATTAGGATTATTTCTAATTTCATTTAATAGTATAAATTTTACATTTTTTGTGCCAAAAAAATTAATAAAAGAAGTGATATTATCAGGCAATGATAAAATATTAGAAGTATAAAATAATTTATTAATAACTGTAGTTTGTGATGGGATTTTATCCCCATGAAGTCTATCATTTTCCATTTTTAAAGCTTTACCAAAATTTTCAATAACTTCATCTCCACTAAATACAAACTGAGAATGAAGAGAATGAATTAATTCAACAAGATCTCTAAGCATAATAATAATTTTAGCATTTGGATTAAAATTATATATTTCTTTTGCAGCATTTTTTGAAAAAATATAAAGTGTAGAGGCTTCACCTATAATTTTTTTATCTGAATTAAATAAATTTTGATATTCATTTAGATTTAAATCATAAGCTCCATTTTTTCTTATTAAATCACTGCCAAAAAAATGAGGTTCTTTAAAATTAGGAAAATAAATATCTTGATGTTTTTTTAAATAATGATATAAAAAAGTTGTTCCACATTTAGGTGCTCCAACAATAAACAAATTAGGTTTCTTATTTATCATGATGAACCAAAAATTAATTTTTTAGGATATTTTATAATTAATTTAAATAGTGAAATTAATTTTGTGATTTGTTTAAAAATACTATACTGACCACCATAGCTTAAAGAAATATGATGCCATAATCTAGCTTTATGAATATAATAACAATCTAAACCCATTTTTTGAGCTCTTATACATAAATCAACATCTTCACCATACATATTAAAACTCTCATCAAAACCATTTAGCTTATGAAAATATTTCTTTGATATAAGTAAACAACAACCAGTAATATAGTCCGTTTTATAATCATAATCATATTTAGAATTATCTACATCTCTAATACCATAGTGTGAAACAAATAAATTAAATAACCCTAACTTCCCTCCAGCATACCATATTTTATTTTTATGATTAGCATATAAAATTTTTGCCCCCATAATACAATTAGGACCATATTTATTAATTGCATTTAAAAATGATTCTAATAAACAACTATCAGATATAGTATCATTATTTAATAAAAGATAATAATCAGAATTGTCATTTTTAAGTTCAAAAATAGCTTTATTGTAGCCTTTAGCATATTTATAATTAGCAGAGTGTTTTATAATATTAATCTCTTCATCTTGAATAGCTAATAAAGATTGATCATCAGAATTATTATCAATAACTGTTACTTCAAAATTTGAATAATTATTTTTTTTTATAGACTGAATAGAATCTTTTAAATATTCTGCTCCATTCCAATTAAGTATTAATACATGTATTTTAGGATTCATTTGCAAGCTCCAAAATTCCAGATATATAATTATTCCACGAAAATTTATTTTTATTCAAATTTATGTATTTAGGCATTTCAATTAAATCGTCTGAACTAAAAAAATGATTTATTTTTTCACTTAATGAAGTAATACTATTTGTTTTGATAATATACCCAGATTTTTTATCATCTACATATTCTGGAAGACCTCCTACATCATTAACAATTGCAGGTAGGTTAAATTTCCAAGCTTGAGATATTATACCACTTTGAGAAGCTGAATGATAGGGTAAAACTAATAAATCACTCATAACCATTAATTTTTCAAAATCTTCATGAGAAATGAATTTTTCAATCCACATTACTTGATGATTAATGCTATGTTTATTAATTATAGATTTATATTTATTTAATTTTTCATATGCTTCACCAGCAATAATTAATTTGTTATGATTATTTTTCTGAAGAAAATCTTTAGCTCCATTCAATAAATTATCTAACCCTTTATAGGGCCTAATAAGACCTGAAAATAATATTATTTTATCATCAATTGAATAGCCCATTTTAGATCGTAAACTTATTTTATTAAATTTAGATTCATAATCTACATCAATAGGCAAAAATTTAATGGCACTTCTATATCTATTTTTATAATCCTTTAGTTCATTTTTAACAAATAATGACATAAACATAAAATTGGTAAATGGTTTAGTATAATAATTGATTAAAGTTTTATCAACTATGTTATTTTCATGAGGTTTTACATTATGACATATTGAAATTAATTTATGACTACCTATTTTATTTTTTAATTTTCTAGCAATTAAACCCATAGATATTCCAACAAATGGATTCCAATATGAAAAAATAACTAAATCAGGCTTGAATTTTAATATTTTATGGACCGTTTTTAACCAACTAAAAGGATTAATGGTACTAATTGAATAAATAGTATCTTTAAAACTCTTATCATCAATAAATTTTTGAGATTTTCCTGGAAATAATATTTTTGGGTATTGATAATAAAAACTAAATATTTTGACTGAATGATTTTTACTTAAATTATGATACAAACCTTTATTATGGTCTGATATTCCACCTCTATAAGGAGGAGAAGTGCTAACCAAAGCAATATTCATTTTTTCTGAATTATTTCCTTGATTTTATTATTTTTTTGTCTACTATTACTAACAATTAGCTCTCCTATTAATCCAATTGATAAAGATTGAATTCCTACAACAATTAATAAAATACCTAGGAAAAATAGAGGTCTATTATCAATATATGTGCCTTGAAACCATAAAATAGATAAATACAAGCTAATTAATATACCAACAGTAGTGAATATTCCTCCAATTAACCCAAAAAAATACATGGGTTTATTAAAATATTTATTTAAAAAATAAATAGTTAAAAAATCAAAAAGTCCATGGAAAAATCTTGATTTCCCATACTTACTCTTGCCATGGATTCTTGGTCTATGGTTAACTATACACTCAGTAACCTTATATCCATTATTAAATAATAATAATGGTATATAACGGTGCAATCCTCCATATATATTAATTGATTTTATAGCAGATTTTTTATATACTTTAATACCACAATTAAGATCATGTAATTTTAACCCTGAAAAAAAATTGACAAATTTATTAAAAAAGAAAGATGGAATAATTTTTGAATAAGGATCTTTTCTATTTTTTTTCCATCCAGATACACAATCCCAACCTTCATCTAAAGTAGTGACTAATTTTATGATTTCATTTGGATCATCTTGTAAATCGCCATCTAGAGTTGCTATATAATCATATTTTGCAACTTTAATTCCCTCATTTAAAGCATCTGATTTTCCATAATTTCTATTTAGCCTTATAGCAATAATATTTAAATCATTAGATGAAATATTATTAATAATATCAAAACTTGAATCATCACTACCATCATCAATAAATATTATTTCATATTTATTAAAATTATTATCTAAAACATTTTTGATTTCATTATATAATGATTGAATAGATGACTCTTCATTATATATAGGGATGATAATTGATATATTTTTCTTCATAACTAATTAATTTACACACTTAAATTGAATAAAACATAATTAGATAATAATATATAAGCAATTACTTAATTGAATAAGAGATTAGTTGAATTTTATTATTATTATTTTGAAAACAATTCTTTAGCAAATTGATCTGGTGTTTTCCCATTAGGGACAGTGTACATTCTTTCTTTAAACTTAATATGACCTTTTGCTCCAGAATTATCTGCATGTACTACCTTAATTTTTACTAAGGCGGATTTGTCATTCTTTTTTAATTTATCTTCAAATGTTTGTTTTTTAGCCATAAAACCCTCTGTTTGAGCGATAAATCTACGAAAAACCTTTTATAAAAAACTAAATAAAAATATTTTTATTTATTTTCTGTTCTCTTTACTTGCTTTATTGAAAAATCATCATTTTTTAGAGTATCAACTTCTACTTTTACTAAAGCTTCATGTTTTAGATGCTCTTCAACAATAATATTCTGATTAGTATTTTGATTATTTAATACCATAAATAGTAAAATAATTATAGAAAATGAAAATACAAAAGCAGTTTGTATTTTTGGAGAAAACCAATAATTTGATTTTTTATTAATATTTTCATCTAACTTATCTAAGAATGTATTAGATGTTTCTAATTTTGGAGTTTGATTAATCAAATGAATCATATTTCTTAAACCATCTACTTTGGATAAAAAATCTGGATTTTTTTTCATATAATCTTCAAATATTTTTTTTTCTTCAGACTTCATTTCTCCATCAAGATATAATGAAATCCTTGCTTCAAAATCTTTATTCATATTTTTTAAATAACCTTTTTTTCGTTTAAACATTCATATAATTTTAATCGAGCCCTATTAATCCTAGATTTTACTGTTCCTAACGGAAGCTCAACTATTATACTTATCTCATCATATGAAAGTTCCTGAATATCTCGCAATATAATAATAGTTCTAAAATTAAGGGGTAATTTTGATAAACAGTTTCTTAAATCTTCTTTTACACCTTTATCAAAAAGTAATTTATCTGGATTATTAGAATTATCACTAACTATTAATTCTTTTTCATCAAATGCCAAGTCACTATTGGAATATGTTTTTCTTCTTTTATTTTTTCTCAACTCAGTCTTAGCAAAATTCCCAGCTATTGTATAAATCCAAGTTGAAAATTTGGCAATATTTTTATAAGAATTTTTATGGGTATATAATTTTATAAATGTATCTTGGAGTAAATCCTCTGCTAAATCAATATCATGTACAAATTGATATATATAATTAAATAATCTATCTTTATATCTATATACTAATTGATTATATGCAGAAATATTATCGCTATCTTGAAAATCTTGAATTAATTCTTCATCAGTTTTATCTATCATAATATCCTGTGCAAATATTACTAATTAAACATAGCATTTGATTCCTAGTATTCAAACTAGTATTCTTAGAGAAAAAATCAATTTTTTTAATTTCTAGTATAATATTTTCAATTTCTTTTTGTGAATATTTTTGTGAATATATATTTATACGAGATTGAATAATTTTATTAACCATAAAAGTATTATGAAAATCGTTATTATTAAAACAAATGAAATTATATAAATAATAATACAAATTAAATAAATAGATTAGGATTAAATTTTCAGAATTGCCATTTGTTATCAACGACTTATATATATTTATAGATTGATTTAACATCTTATTAGAAAGAGAATCTTGGAAATGCCATAAATAATATGTTCTATTAGAATCTTTTGTACTATTATTGTTAGATAAAAAATCAATTCTAATATAATTAATTACATTAGCAATATTATTTCCATAAGATTCAACATAATATTTTATCTCTTCCTTGCTAATACTAATCTTTTCTAATTTTAAAAAATAACTAATCCATTCAATCATTTTATTTTCAAATGGTGTTCTAACATCAATTGAGGTAGATCTTTTTAATATTGAATCAATAAATTTATTTTTTTGGTCAAAATTGTTTTTAACTAAAATTACATAATTATTTGATTCGGCTTGATCTAAATAATCAATCAATTCACTTTTAGATTTATTTGAAAAACGATTAATATTTTTTATAATAATAATTTTACTTGAATCAAAAAGAGATAAGTTAGATAATTCATTAAAAATAGAATCTTGCTGATCGTAACCTATGTAATATAAATATGACTGTGTATTTGGATTAATTTTTTGAAATTCTTGAATAAAAAAATCTTGCATAAAAATATCATTCCCACATAAAAAATATGATTTAGAAACTTTTTTTTGATGCAAGTCTTTAACTGCTTTGCCTAGAGATATTAATTTTTTCATAACTTAAATAAAATTCAAAATAAATATTAATGTTGATATACTAAAACAATAAATTGAAAATAACCAATATCTTTTATGTTTAATTAAAAAATTAGATAAATATATAGCTATCCACCCAAAAATACATGAAATAAGAATACCAACTATAGATAAATAAGAAATAATTGAAAATCCTGTATCAAATAGACTTAATATGGAAGCTCCTAAAATTAAAGGTATTGCCATTAAAAATGAAAAACGGGTTGCATCAATATGATTAACCCCTAAATACAATAGTATAGAAATTGTAATACCAGACCTAGATACTCCAGGTAATAAAGCCAAAATTTGAAATAATGATACTATCAAAACTATTTTTAAAGAAATTTTATATTCTTTATTGGCATATTTTGTTAAAAATAGCACAATAGAAGTAATTAAAAATGAATAAGGTAATAATGTAAGATCATTAAAATAAAATTCGATTAAGTCTTTACATAAAAAGCCAATAATTGAAATCGGTATACAACCTATAATAATCAAAAATATATTATATTTATTATCAGAATTGTTTTTTGTAAAAAACAGTTCTAAAAGATAATCTCTATAATAAATAATAATAGAAAAAACAGTGCCTAAATGTAGCATGATTTCAAAATCAAAAGTGTTTATATCTTGATTAAAAATATCTTTTAAAATAATTAAATGACCGGAGCTACTAATAGGTAAAAATTCTGTTAATCCTTGAATAATACCCGCAATAATTACATAAATAATATTATCTGATATCAATATATTACTCCCATCATTCTTTTTGCATATTTTCCATCTCTTCTAAAACTTTCACAATCTAAGGAATCATATGTACATATATTAGATGAATAAATATTATTTAATAAGAGGCCTTTTTTAATAGCATCATTTATGATTTCATTTTTTAAACTCAATACCCACTTATCACATGATTTCTTTTTTTTAATACAAGAAAAATATTGTGCCACATCCCAATCTACTTCATAACAACACTGTTGAATATGTGGACCAATAAATAATATTATGTTTTTTGGATCTGATTTTGCAATATCAAAAAAAGTTTCGATTGCATTTATTACAATATGATCTTTAGTACCTCTCCAGCCTGAATGAATCAACCCATAATATTTTTTAATAGAATCATATATATATATTGGGACACAATCAGCAACTTTAATGGTTAGAATAATATTATATTTTTTTGATGTAATTAAACCATCAATATTTTTATAAACACCCGGTTTAGTAACAAATTTAATATTAGAAGAATGAGATTGAATAGGTATTGCAAATCTATTAGAATTAGTTTTAAAGTCTTCATTTTTAATACTTGCATTTATTTGATTATTAAAAAATGAAGAAAAATTAAATTGTTTTATTCCCATTCAATAGTGCCTGGAGGTTTAGAGGTAATATCATATACAACTCTATTTACACCTTTGACTTTATTTACGATTTCATTTGAACATTTTTTTAAAATTTTAGGATCAAATTCATACCAATTAGCAGTCATACCATCAGTACTAGTTACAGCTCTTAATGCTATTAAATTATCATAAGTTCTCACATCTCCCATTACACCAACTGTTTTAATTGGTATTAAAACACAAAACGCCTGCCATATTTTGCTATATTGATTTGTTTCTTTTAATATTTTCATAAAAATATAGTCAGCTTCTTGCAAAATTTTAATTCTATTAGTAGTTATTTCTCCAATAATTCTAACTGCTAACCCTGGACCTGGAAATGGATGTCTATCAACTACTAGACTTGATAAGCCTAATTTTCTACCAACTTCTCGAACTTCATCTTTGAATAAATTTCTTAAAGGTTCAACTAATTTTAATTTCATATCTTTAGGAAGGCCACCAACATTATGATGAGATTTAATAGTTACTGCTGGGCCATTAGAGCTTCCTCCAGATTCTATAACATCTGGATATAGTGTGCCCTGCGCTAAAAATTTAACATCCTGATAATTAGATATTTCAGATTCAAACGAACGAATAAATTGATTGCCAATAATTTTTCTTTTTTCTTCAGGATCAGTAACTTTTGACAATTTATCTAAAAAAATATTAGATTGATCTAATAATTTAATATTAATACCTAAATCTGATTGTAAATTTCCTAATACTTCATCTACTTCATTTTTCCGTAGCAATCCATGATTTACAAAAATAGCTTTACTGTTATTACCAATAGCCTTATGTAATAATGTTGCTACGACTGATGAATCAACACCTCCAGATAATCCACAAATAACTTTATTATTTTTAACAGTTTCTTTAATATCTTGAATAGTATCATTTATAAAATTTTCAGGAGTCCAATTTTTTTCTAATCCACAAATTTTAAATAAAAAATTTGATAAAATATTTTTACCATATTCAGTATGGGTGACTTCAGGATGAAATTGAACTGCATATATAGATTTTTCTTTATGAGACACAGCAGAAATAATTTTATTTTTTGAAATAGCTAAAGTCCGCCAAGTATCAGGAATTTTTTCTACCTTATCAGTGTGACTCATCCACACATGAAATTGTTTTGGTATATTATTAAATAAAATATTATCACTTGAGTGTTTAATTAGCATGCTACCATACTCTCCAACACTACCTTTAGTAATTGTTCCTCCCATATTGCTTAATAATAATTGCAGCCCATAACAAACACCTAATATGGGGATATCTAAATCTAAAATTTGTGAATCTAACTTAGGAGAATCTACATCATAAACACTTGATGGGCCTCCTGATAATATAATAGCTTTAATATTATTTTTTAATAATTCATCTATTGAAATATCATGCTTGAAAATTTTTGAATAAATATTTAATTCTCTAATCCTACGTGCAATTAATTGAGTATATTGAGACCCAAAATCTAAAACAGCAATTGTATCTATATTAAAATTATTCATTAAAAAATTTAATCATTTTTGAAATATTATCTTTCAGTTTATTCCTTGGTATAATGTGATCAATAAATCCTTTTTTTAATAAAAATTCAGATTTTTGAAATCCATCTGGCAAATCTTGGCCTATTGTTTGTTTAATTACTCTTTGACCAGCAAAACCAATTAAAGCATTAGGTTCAGCAATAATTATATCACCTTGCATAGAAAAACTAGCACTAGCACCCCCCATAGTTGGATTAGTTAATAATGAAATAAACAAGCCCCCATCTTTTGAAAATTTTGACATCTTGCTACTAGTTTTTGCTAATTGCATCAAACTAATTGCTCCCTCTTGCATCCTTGCTCCTCCAGAAGCAGAAATAATTAATAATGGATAATTATTATTATGAGCATGCTCAATAGATTTACTAATCACTTCCCCTACGACAGAACCCATACTCCCTCCTATAAAGCTAAAATTTAAAGCTACAAGAACAATACTATGTTGGTCAATCTTTCCTTCCAATGCTACTATTGCATCATTTAACCCAGTTTTTATCTGAGCTTCTTCAATTTGATTTTGATATTTTTTAACAGCAGAAAATTGTAAAGGATCATTAGAAATTAGATTATCACAAATATACAATCTATCATCAGGACTTAATAAAAGGTCTATATATTGTTTACTTGAATAATTAAAATGATAAGAACAGCTAGGGCATAAATAATAAGTATTAACTAATAAATTACTATATACCACTTCTCCACAACTTGGACATTTAATCCACATGCCTTCTTTTGTATCTTTTTTACTATTAGTTTTTATATTTTGAGATTTTCTTCTAAACCATTCAGTCATTTTTTTTAATCCTTACATATAATAAACTAAGAAATATTTTTTTTGAATTGTATAGGTTTTATATAATTAGGTTTTATTAATTTTATGTTTTTACAAATGTAATCATCATAGCATGTATATGCTATATTAGCAATATTTTTTGAAGAAGGTTTTATAGTAATTATATTTTTTTTAAAATCATTATTAGTATATCCATATATAATTGAATCGTCACCTATAAAACTTATTTTTTCAAAAAGAGTATCTTTAAACTTTTTTCCATTTTTATACTCTTGAATATAGAAAAAATCTTTATAGGCATGAATTATAATAAAATAATTTGAATCTTTTATAGAATAGTTTAATGATTCTATCGTGTTTACTGGAATAATAGGTTTATTTAATGAAAATGCTATACCTTTTGAAAAACTTAGCCCAATCCTTAAGCCAGTATATGAACCAGGACCAATTGATAATGCAATTGCATCTATATCAGAAATTTTAATATTTGATTCATCAAAAACATCTTTTACAAAGGGTGCTAATAAACTAGCATGGTTTCTATCCATATCCTCTTTGATAGATATAAGTTTTTTATTTTTAAATAATGATATGCTACAAATATTTGTAGATGTTTCAATTGATAAAATAGTTTTACTCATTACACCTAATTACTCTTTCATTAAAATCTACTATTTCAAAAAATATATTATTTTTTTCCTTTGGTAAAATAGATTCTATAATTTCTGGCCACTCTATAAATAATATATTATTTCCTTCAAAATAATCAATTAAACCAATATTTAACCATCTATTAATATTTTTTTCTCTATAACAATCTATATGAATTACATTAAAATCTGCATTATATTCATTTATTAAAGTATAAGTTGGCGAAGTTACTTCAGCTCTATAATTTAATCCCTTTAAAACTCCTTTTACAAAAGTTGTTTTACCTGATCCTAGGTTCCCATTCAATGTAATGACATCTCCACCAGAAATTTTTTTTGAAAACTCAATGCCCAATTCTTCAGTTTCAATATTATTTTTTGTTAATGTATTAAATGACTCTATTAACATATTAAATTTTTGACTTAAGTGTTGCAAAAGGTACAATCATTTCATCCATTGAAATTCCTCCATGTTGAAAACTGTTTTGATATAAATTGATAAATTTATTTTGACTGTTTGGGTATATAAAATAATTATTATTCTTTGCTACAATATAATTATGATTAGCTGGTGCTTTAGGTAATTTATAATCTTCTGGATTTTTAATAATCATTGCATCTTTAGAATTAACATTTAAATTATTTCCAACTTTATATCTTATACCTTTAGTCGTTTTTCTATCTGCTCTTATAACTATTGGTTTAGTAGCTGTGGTACTACCATGATCACTTGTAATAAATATAGTTCTATTATCCCAATTAGCAATAGTTTTTAAACTTTCAAAAAGCCAAGAATTTTCAAACCATGTTTTGATAATATATCGATGAGCTGATTCATCAGGAACAATTTCTTTAATAAATTTCGATTCTAATCTTGCATGTGTTAAAATATCAATAAAATTAATTACTATTGCTATGCAATCAATATTTTTATACTGATTTAATTTATTTGATAGTTTTTCTCCATTTTTATAATTAGAAATTTTGATATAATATGTTGAATCTTTAACTCCTAATTCTGATAACTGATTTTTAAACAGAACTTCTTCATATGCATTATAGCTATAAGTATCTTTGCTCATATCATCCCAAATTTCAGGATATTTTTTTTGTGCTTCTAAAGGAATATAACCACTAAATATAGCATTTCTTGAAAAATAAGTTGTAGTTGGCAGCAATGATAAATAATAATCAGTTTCTATTTTAAAATAAGACTGTAAACAATGAGATAAAATTTTCCACTGATCTAATCTTAAGCAATCTAATATAATTAAAATTGATTTTTTTCCACCTTTTATCTTAGGCACTAAAGAATGTTTTACTATATCGTGTGAAAATACAGGTCTGTTATCATTTAGATTTGAATTCATCCAAGATAAATAATTTTTTTGTATATATTCACAAAAATGATAATTTGCATCTTTATACTGATCTTTAAAAATATCATATAAACCTTTATTATTAATAGAATCAAACTTAATAGACCATTCTGTTAAGGTATTATATATTTCATACCAATCATCAATACTTGAAATTAAATTTATTTTTTTATTTATATGATTAAATATATCTAAATATTCTTTGCTAGTACGATTAGCAATAATCTGATGTGAATCAAGGACATTTTTACATACCATAAGAATCTGACTAGGATTAACTGGTTTTATCAAGTAATGTTCAATATTTGAAGCAATGGCTTCATCCATTAGCCACTCTTCCTCATTTTTAGTAATCATAATTACGGGAATATCTGGATATATATTTTTTATATTTCTTAATGCCTCTAACCCATCCATCCCTGTCATCATTTCATCTAATAAAATAATATCAAAATATTCTGTTTTTAATAATTCAATAGCATCTTCACCAGAATGCACAGATTTAACTGCATAACCTTTTTTTTCTAAAAAAATTATATGAGGTTTCAAAAATTGGATTTCATCATCAACCCAAAGTAGTTTATTTCTTTTTTCCATATTTATTTTGATTTAAAGTTATAGACTCCATCCCAATTTTTATCAGGAGGATTTAGTTTAAATTCATTACATATATTAATATATGCTAAACTAGGATTAAAAGTACGACTAATATCTTCCATATTTTCCAATAAAGCAGATTTTTCGAAAGCTTTAATTGCTTGATCCCATTTTTGATCTAAATATAACAAACGAGCTTTTTCAAATTTTTGCAATAATTGATTTAGGCTCTCATTTTCATCATCTCTTTTACAAATTAATTCATATACATTAACAGCTTTATTTTTGCCTTTAACACGAATAGATCCTAATTTTCTATATATAAAATTATCTTTAGTAGCATTATATACTGTTTCAGATACTTGTACATCTATTCCCCAATGCTTGGCTCCAGATTCTAATCGTGCACCTAAATTAACTACATCTCCCATACAAGTATAGTTCATTTGCAACTCAGACCCCATATTTCCAGTTACCAAATTACCTGTATTAATACCAACTCTATGTGTCATATTCTTAACTAACTCAGGCCATTTTTGTCCTTCAGAATCCCATTTTTTTCTTAACTCTTTAAGTTTTTTATTCATTTGGATAACAGACAGAACTGCCTGATGCTCATGATTTTTAACTTCTAAAGGAGCTCCATAGAAAGCCATAATTGCATCACCAATATATTTATCAACTGTCCCACCATTATTTATAATAATTTTTGTCATTTCTGTTAAATACTCATTTAGTAACTCAACTAATTCAGATGCAGATAATTGCTCTGAAAATGATGAAAAACTAGCAACATCTGAAAAAATCAAGGTGTGATAACCTTCTTTTCCTCCTAATTCTGGTATTTTTTTATCTTTATACATTTGTTCTACAAGATCAGAGGAAATATAATTTCCAAATGTATTTTTTAAAAATTTCTTATCCTTATTTTCATTATATAATTTATAAGATAAATTAAATATATAACTAAATATCACAGATGAAATTGGATATATAACAGGTAAAATTTTTGATTGGTTAATATTAGGCACATTGATACTAGCTTTTGATTTAAATAGCCATAGATAATCATTTAAAAATGCTCCTATTGATAAATCAAACCATAATAATATAATAAATAGACTTAAACCAGCAGAAGTTATGGGCCCAAAATAAGTGATTAATAAAAAAACTAATAGAGCAATCATTAAATTAAAAAATAAGCTTAATAATTTATCACTTAAATATTTTGAATCTCCTTCAGATGATAAAATTGGTATGATATGATTATTATCTAAAATTTGCTGGATAGCATGTGCATGCAATTCAACACCATACATTGGACCTGCATTATTAAAAGAATCAAAAGGGGTATTAAAAATATCATGATGTTCTTCAAGAGCAGAGCCAATAATAGCTATTTTATTTTTAAAAATATCAGGAAATAAATCTATATAATCAATCATAGCCCCTACTGCATATATTGAATCTCTATGCTCAGCATTCCATGCAGGCAAACCATTTAGTATTGAATTGCAATTACTATTGTCAGAGACCCCGTCCCCATCATAATCTTGCATATCACAATCATCTAATACCTCATAAAGTGGTATTGTTCTAAAAGTTTGATTATTATAACTGTATGAACTTGGTCCAAAATAATTCAATAAAAATGTATTTTCTCTATTATAATGTGGAATATGTAGATTACCAATTGTAATGCCTTGAGAACTAATTTCTGGTTCTGTATTTAAAAAATTTGATACAGCTTCAACTGCTAAAGAGTAATAATTGTTCTGATAACTATCAGTAATGGTTGTATCTGTAGTAATATATCTTCTTATAAACCCATCTTTATCACTTGCAACTCCTACTAAGCCTAATTTAATATTAGTTCCATTTGTAATATGATAACTTGGTTTAGTTAAACTGAAATTTTGATTTATCAATTCTTTATCAAATGTATTTTTTGAAGCTAAAATAATATCTACCCCTTTTTGTTCAGCTATTTTAATAGATTTTGAAAAAAGTGAATCTTGTAATGTTTGAGTATCAAACATAAGATCAAATACAATACTAGATACTCCTGCATCAGTTAAATTATCAACAACTCTAGACCAAATAAGACCCCTATTATAAGGATAAAAATGCCCAATATATTGGTAGGAAATTTGGTCAAGCCCAATAATGATAATATCATTATCATATACATAATTGTATTTAATTGCCTCATTATTAAGATTACTATACTTATCTAAATGCTCTTTTATATAATCACCACTTAAGGGGCCCCTTAAATTTAATCTATAATCATACAATTTTTTTTCTAAAGAATCATAAGCTCCTGACCAATAAAGAACTAAATTCATTATGACTGAAATAATTGTAAATAAATATGCTAATTTATATTTTTTCATATTAATAAATAATTAAAAATTATATGAACCTTTAATAAAGAAAAATGAGCTTTTATATATATTATTATCTAACATTTCTTTATATCTATATTGATAATTAAAATCAAAAAATAAATTTTTTATAATTTCTAATCTAACACTTAAATTAGGATTTACTTGATAATATTTTGAATATCCTTCCGCCCAGCCAAAAGAAACTCCTATTTGCATAGTATTTAACTTTTTGAGCCTATAATAATACCCCTTTAAATCTACTTGTCGTAAAATTTGTTGTTGATAATAAATATTGTTTCCATAATCATAATAATTATAGTTAAAATTAATATTTGATGAAAATAGTTTAGACCATTTAGATTTAATATTAATGATTAACATTTGATTTAATGACCTTGGAGAAAAATAAGCAGTATCAAATCCAATATTCGTTTCATATAATAAATCTTCTTTTATAGATTGAGAAATATTAAATAACAAATTATGACTTCCATAATATTTGTAATCATAAGAAATGTTAAAATTAGTTTGAAAACTAGTAGTGCTTTCTCTTCTATTTGTAGTATCAGAAATAAATATATATTCATTCAATTCATCATCAAATTCTTGATAATTAAAAACATCAAGAGAATCAACACCATTATCACGATTAATTAATTTTAATGATAAACTATAATTAGGCAAATTATATCCAGGATAATAATTAAAAGCTATATTATATTTATCTGTTTTAGATAAAGATTTTTTATCAATCTCTATTCCATCTTCAATGCGTTTAAATCCATAATTAATAAATAACCGGTTATTTAATATTCTAAATTTATCATTAATATAATGTTCTCTAATATCAGTCTGTAAATAAGGATTTGCTAGAGAATAATACTCTGGTCCTATCTGTTTTATCCCTACATTAAAATTATGTGAAAAATATCTAAAATTAAAATCTAAATTATATGCTAATGAGGGCATTGTAATTATTTTTTCAAATAATGTATTATCTGAAAATACATCAATTGGAATTATAGGGACTTGATTTGTGCTAAATTTAAATATATCTTCATAATCTGAAAAATCAATGTCAGAGGGCAAATTAATTTCTTCCATAATCATATTATCTTCTTCATCATCAAACAAAAGATCTAAGTCCTGCATTGATATTACAGGATCCCAAGTGTTTTGGTTTAATAAGCTAATACTTGAACCAAAATTTATATTAATATTTTGATTATCTAAGCCAATTTTAAGATCTGAACTTAATACTAAATTATCTTGAGGTTTATCACCTGACCAATTATCTATTAAAAAATTATAACTATAATTACCATACCAAGAATTCCAATTTCGAATTAAATCATTATATAAAATTGAATAAGTAGTATCACAACCATCTATATTAATATTAAAAGAACTAGAGTTGTTAATATTAATTAAATCATCTACAAGATGTTCTGGTATTTCTACTATATAACCAGGCATATTATTTGAAATTTTTTGTAAAGTATTAATATTATCTTGAGCTTTTACAATATTCATATTTAAAAATAAATATTCTGGATGACCAAAGCCTAAATTAAAAGCATAAATATTCCTTTTAAATGTATAATTATCTCTACTAAAATCGACTATATAATTAGTATCATCTTCCACCCACTGATTTTGATATTCTTCTCCACAACCATCTATACAACATAATGCTTGAGTTGAATCTCCTGTTGGTTGACTATTTGAATCAAGACAAATCATATTATTATACATATTAGAAATAATAATACTATTATCTGCAGGATTACCTAATACAGGTCTAGCTAATTCACCTTGTACAATATGTGCATCAAAAAACTTTGAATCAATCTTTAAATTAAGCCCTCTAACTCTATATCCATTTAATACATATTGATTAATATATGGATAAGAATCTCCTAATTGTAAATTTACATAAGGTGCAGTCATTGATATCAAATACCGGTTTTTATCTTGTTCAAATTCATTACTATTAGATGAAATTTTAAATTTATTCCTAATTTTCAAAAAATCAAAATTTACTCTATAATCAATATTTAAATTATTCACTTCTAAATCTTCAGACTCTGTATCATTTAATGAGTAATGATTACTAATCTTACCTGAATGACTAAATAATGTTGATAACCCCTGAAGTTTATCTTTTGAAAGTACAGTAAAACTCCATCCAAATTTTGGTAACTCTCGATTATATTTATCAAAAAAGATTATATCAACATTATAACGGCCATCTAAAATAAAATCTGGTTTATAAATAAGATAATTATCATAAAAAGTTACTTTATTTGTTATATCTCTATTATTTAAAAAAACTTTAGTTTTACTGTTATCAATATTTTTTAGTTTAAAATAAGATAATGAAATCAATAAATCTTCTTTAAATACTCTAGAGTTAGGTGCGGGACTTAATATTTGAACTCCATCATTTTTTAAATTACTTTTATTCTCTTTACCTGTGTTAACATTTTTAATCTTAATAGATAAAGGATTAGATGTAGGATTAATATAGGGAAAAGAATAGATTCTATTATCATTTAATTCTAATAGGATATAATATTCAATACCATTAACTGTAACATGATTACTTGGGATAATACCATAAAAAAAATTATTTCCACTATCAAACATAGTAGTTTGCAAATAATTAGTTTGATCTTTTGATTTGTAGTTTAAGGTTAATCTTTTAATATTAGAATAACTTTCATTGACTAATATTTCAATTTTAATTTGTTGTTCTTCAATTGATTCTTCAACTATTGGATGTTGTAATACTTCAGCATAAATAACTGAAAGTAAAGTAAAATAAAATAATTTGTTTAACATAAATAAAATATAATTATTTATATTTTATAATAAGTTCTTTTAAATTGCCTAATGAATCTTCTAACTGAATTCGAATAATATTATCAGAAGATATATCAGAATCAGAAGATATATCTTCATCTTGATTAGATCCATCATCAAAACCAGTGTCAATATCTAAATTATTATAATCGCCAGATTCTTCTTCTAAATCTTCAATTTGTTCCAAATCTTGAGTAGTCATATTTTGTGATAAAATATTGCCATTTGAAGTAGATAAAACAATAGCATCCTCATTTAGTAATACAACTCGTCCCGATTCAATATTTTTAATTTCAACAGAACCTTCTACACCAAAAAATTTATCACCCTCAGGACCATTGCAAATTAACCAAAAATCTGTCCCCTTAACAGTAGCGATTGAAGTAGGTGTTACAATTGTAAATCCAGCATCAGCCTGTTTATCAATATTAAAATTTAAAATACCATTATTAACTTCTACATTTTTAATAATATTTCTTGATTTTACTCTACCTTCGATACGTATATCAGAATTTTTTAAAATTTTAATTGAACTAGCATCATCTAAATACCTATATACAGAGAATCCAGAATCGCCAGTACGTATTCTATCGTCCCCGTAGAGACCTAAACCTCTATATATATTATCAGTAAATCTATCATCAGAATATTTTTGATATTCTACTTTTCCTTTAGATTTAGTTACAATTCCTAATGTCTCATTAGAAACAATCAAGCTAATGCTAAATAAACTAAGAATAATTTTTAAAATCATATTTTTCATTCAACTTCTATTTCAAGAAGTTCTATATTTCCTTCATTTAATTTATCAAGAATATCATATAAATTAGAAATAGGTACAACTTGATTATTTATAACTATGGTATTATTTTTAATTGTAAATCCTCTTAACTCTCCATCGGTATTATTAAACAATTCTTCATATTTATAACCTAATAATTCTTTTAATACATCTTGATAGGGGCTTTCAGATAATTCATCATCTAAAATGTCATCAAAAGAAGAAATTTTAAAAACAAATATATTACTTTTGTTTTGTTGAGTACCTAAAGTTGTTTCATACTCTCTTTGTATTTGCCATACATATAAATTATTTACCATTAAATCAAAAGCATCTTGACTTGGGTAAGCAAAACTTCCATTGTTATCTAATGGGTAAAAATCTACATTTTGATTTGCTGGTAAAACAGAAACATCTTCGATTGCATCTGATAAAGAAGAATGTAAAGATGGATCATAAGAACACACACGTATACCATAAGTACATTGAGAACAGTAATCAGAACTCCAAGTAAATAAAGGTATTGTATTTAAAATTGATGTATTTGAGGTGTCTTGAAGAGAACCTCCAGGAGCTAATAAATCTAAAAATACAGGCTCATAAGCTTCAATAGTTTTATTAATAGAATCATAGGTAATCGAATCATCATCCGTACATTTTAAAGTAACATTTAAAATATATGTTCCATTAGGAATTTTTCCTGATGACAAAATAATACCTTGTATAGCTTCTAATTCATCCATCGATGCTAAACTAGATTCTTCAGATTGAAAATCAGCTCCAGGAATTGATTGGGTACTGAAATTAATATCTAGATTACTAAAAGTTAATTCAGACATCGAAATATTAGAAATATCAACTACTCCCGTCATAAGTTCAAAACTAGATAAACCTAAATCTGGAGAATTAATAATTAAGGAATAGTGAGCTTTTAAATTATCTATTTGGTTATTATTTTGTTTAATTCGATATCTAAAGTATTCAACAGAAGAATCTCCTGTATTAACATCAATACTATTTAAATAGAATCCAATGAGATGATCAGCAAAATAATCCTCTTCAATATCAAAATCACCACATTGACTATAAATAATTCCTAATAAAGGAAACAAAAATATAATAGTAAACATTTTTTTATTCATATGTTACCTCTGAGGAAATTATATATATATAATAAATGAAACAAGAATAATTATACAAAAAAAGGGGCATAATAGCCCCTTTTTTTAATATTACTGGTGACGTCCTACTCTCCCACACAGTCTCCCGTGCAGTACCATCGGCGTAACAAGACTTAACTTCCGAGTTCGGAATGGAATCGGGTGTGTCCCTTGCACTATAATCACCAGAAAATTTATAATAATTAATTTTTGTAGTTTAATAAAAATAAAAATATAATTGTAAATTAATATTAATCAAGTTGATAGACTAATTAGTACCACTCGACTGAATATATTACTATACTTACAT
>CEUN01005767.1_pt1 | contig 22950 bp, 27 predicted proteins | sample 361501 | NCBI WGS metagenome assembly CEUN01 (sample SAMEA2622801, study PRJEB7988) | marine metagenome | biome: marine biome (ENVO:00000447); feature: marine epipelagic mixed layer (ENVO:xxxxxxxxx); material: "saline water (ENVO:00002010), including plankton (ENVO:xxxxxxxx)" | depth 120 m | reverse complement strand
TTCTACAACGATCTGCGCGGTGAGGGCCCCACACAGAAGATCGATGAGCTGACGCATAATCCGATCCCGGTCTACAGTTACCACGCAGGTCGGGTCAGTTGTTCTTATAACCAGCGCATGATCGACAACGCCGCGGTAAAACGCGGTCAGCCGTTATCCGACCATGAGCGCGCCGCCCTGGATTTCCTGCGCGAGGTTACGCTTCGCGAAGAACTGCAGTATCGCTTCAAGATGGTGCCGGGCGATATCCAGATGGTCAGTAACCATAGCGTATTCCATTCCCGTGAAGACTTTGTGGACCACGAGGAGCATGAACGCAAACGCTGCCTGTTCCGATTCTGGATCAACATCCGCGGTGGCCGGCCGTTGGCGGAGAATTTTGCTGACCGCTATAACACCGGGCCACGCGGCGGGGTCGCCGTGGGTGACGGCGCCCGCTACACGTTCAGCTGAGCGGCGCCGTCCTTCACGCTGTGTGATGCGCTGGCAAATCGTGTCAGTCCGAGTTCTGCCTGTATCCGCTTGCTGAAGTTGGACTCCATATCGTCGAACGGGATGCCGATGGCATCTGCGATGCGCACCATCCTCTGAAAGTTCGCGGCGACGCCAGCCACTTCCACTAAAGCCTGCGCGCCGGCAGCGTTCAGTAGCGCTGTTCTGGCCGCGCCGAGCGATGCGTCATCGCGCCTCGCGACGCTTTCCGCGAATCGCATCAGTTCCGCACCAAACGCGATTCCCAACGCCGCGCTGTTGGCGTCGCCGGCGATACCTTGAATATCAACTTCTGACTGGGCCTTCTTCGCGCTCACACGGAGCATCGCTGCATGAGCGCTGGTTCAGTAGAAGCACTCATTGACGGCCGAAACGCGACCCGCTACCAATTCCATCTGCATGCGGTCTAGCGCACGCGCCTCGTCGCTCATGAAACCCTGCATCCATTCGAGCGGGATGTAATGTACGGCGGCCAGTTGTCGCCAGGCCCGTAAGGCGTCTGGTACCAGACTGAGTGCGCGTAATACGTTTGGACTCCAGCCACCGGGCCACAAATCCGCTTCCGCGCCAACGGCGCCGTCGGGCGGCACGGTTGGGACAAATCCGATGTCCTCGCTCAAGTGCGCGGGCTGATAGCCACTTGGACCATCCGCCACCGGTACCGGCAGGCTTTCCAGGGGCAAGCCGAGCGCTCGATGAAACTCGTCGATGCAAAAGACCGCAACCACAACGCCCACCAGTTCGACGTAGGCGGCTTTGCTCAAACCGTTGCAATGGTTGTCCTCCACATAGGCCTGAGTGATGCGCGTCTGATCGGTAATGACCCGACGTACGGCGTCGACCGCGTGCTCAGGAAGCCCACCGCTATGCGTGTGTTCGCCTTGGAGCGCGTACGGGGACAGTGCGATTTTTCGCCTTGCGCAGAAGTCACAGGTGAGCGCGTTACGCGTCTCCTGGGCGATCGCTACCCTTTGCGCACCACTCCACCAGCTACCGGGTGCGGCCAGCCGCTCCCAGTACGCCCGGCACGCGGCGCGCATATCGTGCCCAATCGGATAGGGAATTCGTCGTATTCAAAGTATCGAATCTACTTCCTTCTACCCGCCGTAGCTGACCGCGCGTGAAGCGGCTTTGCGTCCGCCGCGTACTTCTTCGACAGCCGCCTCCAGGTCCGCCAGGTAATCTTTGACTACCGGTACATGTATCGCCGTCAGCATACCCATGTGCACGCAGGGCGGCTCTGCGCCTTTAGTCACAAACCAGCCACGTTCTGCCAGGGCCTCCGCAACCGCAAAAATGTCCAGGGTCTCGGAGCCGTAGGCGATGATTGGCCCATCGGGATCCGATAACACGTGCAGGTCATTGATGGCATTGACACCTTCAACGATGGCGTCTCGCACGGTCATGATTTCGCGCACGATGCGGGTGTAACCGTCGATGCCCAGATAACGCATGACGGCCCATGCAGCCGCTACGGCGCCGCCAGGACGGCTGCCCGGCATGGTTGGTGGCGCGTAGCGACCCCGAGGCCACTCGTCGAATTCGTAGATCTGGAACTGATAGTCCTCCGGGCTGCGATACAGCACAGTTGAGGCGCCCTTGGCGGCAAACCCATACTTATGCAGATCTGCTGACATTGAACGTACGCCGGGCACCGAAAAATCGAACTCGGGCACCGGGTATTGCAAACGGCGCGCAAACGGCAGCACAAAACCGCCGACGCAGGCGTCAACATGCATCCAAAGATCATGCGCCACCGCGATTTCAGCGATGGCCTCGATGGGATCAACAACGCCATGGGGGAACCCGGGTGACGAGCCCATGATGCCCACGGTGCGATGGGAGATCGCTGCAGCCATGGCGTCCATGTCAACGCGAAAGTCGTCACCCAGCGCTACGCGTTTCACTTCCATACCAAGCATGTGAGCGGCTTTGCTGAATGCCGGGTGGGCGCTGTACGGCGCGACCACCTGAGGACATTCGCCGCCCCGGTTGTGCGCGCGGGCCCAGTCGCGCATCGACTTCATCGCGAGGAATATGCTCTCGCTGCCGCCAGAGCTGATGTTGCCGGTCGCTTCATCGGGTCCGTTCAGAAGGTTGGCCGTCCATCCGACAACTTCGCGTTCAAACTTCGCCAGGCTGGGGAAGGCGGTGGGACCCAGTGCGTTTTCCGAGAAAAAGCGCATGTACGCATCTTTGGCGACGGCCAGTACGTCTTCGCCGCCAAAATGCACATACAAGCCCAGGCGGCCATCGCGCCAGGGCACGTCGTTGGCCGCAGCCTCATCCAGTTCATCCATGACGGCTTCGTGTGAGATGCCGGTTGAGTGAAATTCCATCAGGCGAGCTCCCGTATAATTGCGCTGACCACTTATGATGCACCTGCCTTGATGCAGGTCACCGAGGATTACGCTCTTGGTCCCTACCGCGAACCATACAGAAACGCTCGTGCTCGAAGAAGCGAACGACGTCATCGCGTTGATTCACGACATTTTCAAGCGCCTCGGTGCGGAGTCGTATCTGGGTGAAGACGTGACAATGGCAGAGCACATGCTGCAGGGCGCGGCGCTTGCGGTTGAAGCCGGCCTCGATGATGAAGTCGTCATTGGCGCCCTGTTGCACGATATTGGCCATTACGTCGAGGAGTTCCCGGATGCGGACATGCTGAAAGAGGACCGACGTCATCAGGAGACCGGGGCCACCGTGCTGGAACGCTGGTTTCCGACCCGGACGGTTGCCTGTGTGCGCCAACACGTGGCCGCGAAACGCTATCTTTGCGCCGTCGAACGAGAGTACTTCGAGGGACTATCCGACGCTTCGGTGCATACGCTGGGTCTGCAGGGCGGGCCCATGGAACCAGCGGAATGTGAGGCCTTCGAGCAGACTGTGCCGTTCCTGGAAGATGTGCTTGCGGTGCGTCGTTTCGACGATGCTGGCAAAGTGGCCGGCCGCTTGGTACCGCCATTTGAGCATTACTTACCGATGTTGCGCGCGCTCGTCCGGGATCACAGCCCAAACGCCAGATAGACCGGATAGCTGGCGGTCAGTAGCGCACCTTCGAGGCGTGTTATACGCCAGCTGCTCCGGGCTACGACAGCGAACGCCACCATCGCGCCCGCCATCACCCAGATGTGCGTATCCGCGACTTCGGCTGGAACGGGTATCGGCGCTACCAGTGCCGTGACGCCAAGCACTCCTAAAATATTGAACAGCGTGCTACCGAGCACGTTGCCGGCGGCCAACTCCGCATTGCCTCGCATCAACGACACAACGGTTACGGTGAGTTCCGGCAGCGAAGTGCCAAGCGCCAGCAACACGATGCCCGTGGTGGTCTCCGAAATGCCGAGTTGTGCAGCGATACCCATGGCGCCGCTGACCAGGACGTGCGCGCCGCCAGACAACGCGGCGATGCCAACCGCTACCAGCGCCAGATCCACTGGTAGCGCATTGTCCGCTGTCTCGTCCGCTGATACGTCGACGGTTTCTCCTGCCTGCGGCTCACGCAAAACGCTGTAGAGATAAGCGCCCAATGCGGCCAGGAGCAGCACGCCCGTCCAGCGTTCGATAACGGCTAGGTGGGCGATACCAACGGCCAACGCGCCGGTCGTAAGCATCCACGCAATGTCGCGGCGGCCTTGTCGCGGGTGGAATGCGACAGGCAGCCACAGTGCGCCAACGCCCAAAACCAGGAGCAGGTTGGCGATGTTACTGCCAACCACGTTCCCCAATGCGGCACCTGGGTACCCCTGCAGGTTTGCATCAACGGACGTAAGCAGCTCCGGCAGTGAGGTGCCAAGGCCAACGATCACGACACCGGTCGCAAGTTTGCTCATGCCGAAGCGTCTCGCTACTCGTGTCGCGCTGGCGACAAGTTTGTCACCGCCAATTACAAGGACGATGAGGCCACTGGCGAACAGGACGTAGTCGAGCATGGGGAAGCACGGGCGATTGGGGATTACCCTGTAAGTGGGGGAGCGTCTCGAGAACGCAATGTCGAAGATGGTTCCAATCGAGCCCGCGCTGGTGAATCCTCAGGTCGCGCGCAGGTCGCGTATCGCCTGGGCAAATTCGGCTGGCGCTTCCTGTGGGATATTGTGACCGACGCGCGGGATTATCCGACGCTCATACGCCGTGGAGAACCTGGGTGCGTGACTGGCACAGCCTTCCGGCGGCATGACGCCATCGCCATCGCCGTCGATGGCGATAGCCGGAACGGCGATGTTAGGTTGTCGAGCCAGTTGTGCTTCCACGTCAGCGACTGTCGGATCGCTGTCTACCAGTGCGTAACGGTGGCGATAGGAGTGGACCACAACGTCGACAAAATCGGGATTCTCGAATGATTCTGCCGAAGTCGCGTAGGTTTGCTCGTCGAAATCCCAGTTAGGCGACCACAGCTGCCACAAAAGTTTGCAGAACTCATAACGGTTCTGACTGAGGCCCAGGCGTCCACGCTCACCGTGCAGGTAATACTGATACCAATAGCGGTGCTCGTCAGCCGGACGGGCGGCGCTGCGGGCCGCTTGCGCAATATTCTGGATGTTGTAGCCGTTGCAAGTCACCAGCCCGCGACAGCGTTCAGGCCACAACGCGGCGACCACACAGGCCGCGCGGCCGCCCCAGTCGTAACCTCCCAGGTAGGCTGATTCAAGGCCAAGCGCATCCAGGAGCTGTAGCAGATCGTTGCCGAGCACGGCTTGTTCTCCCGAGCGCGGCGTATCGTCACTCAGGAATCGCGTCGGGCCGTAACCCCGCAGGTAAGGCACGATGACCCGGTAGCCCTCGGCCGCGAGGACCGGCGCAATCTCGCGGTAGCTGTTGACGTCGTAAGGAAAGCCGTGCAGCAGCACCAACGGCGTGCCCGTCTCGGCGCCGTGTGCCTCAAACGTGACCCGCAAGACACCAGCGTCGATTTGATTTAGCTGCATGTCAGTAAGGTCCAGGCACGATCTTGGAGCCATCCGTGAAGCGGTCGAAGCGAAACCGGCGCAGGTCGAAGCCGTGGGGCACGCCGCGCATCATATCGGCCATCAAACGACCGACGCCAGGCCCAATTCCGAAACCATGCCCGCTCATGCCCGTCGCGATAAACAAACCCTCATAGCCGGGCGCCGCGCACAAATACGGTACGGCATCGGGTGTGACATCAATCATGCCGGCCCAGAACTCCAACATACCGGCGTCGTTCAGCCATGGCGCTTGTTTTGGAAGGCGCTCGCGTACGCGCTCCATCACTACGGGCGATGGTTCCGGGTTTAGCACACGCATGCGCTCGAAGGGCGATTCTTCCGTTCCGCTCCAGCGCCGTCTGCCGGACCACGTATTCGGGTAGTCGGCGGGCGCGCTCAGCTTCATGTGCATGTCTTTGGCGGCGCCGCGCAACACCGGCATGAACTTAGTCAGGTATTTGAAGGACTGTGGGCCGATATAATGTTCCGCCAAATCGCCGCTTGTTACGGTGTACCCACCGTCGGCGCGCTCGCGCAGCGATAAGCCCTTGGCGGACAGGTTGGGGAGATCGAACGACTTGGCGACATGCGTTCGCCCGACGGTTGAGCGTACCGCCAACTGTGGGAGTTCAAGGCCCAGGTTGGCGGCAAACATAGACGACCAGGCGCCACCTGCCAATAACACCAACGACGTTTTGATAGTGCCCTGTTCCGTTGTCACGCTGGTCACGCGACCGGCCTCGGTTTCGACTGTACGAACAGCGCAATTTTCAATTACCCGCGCGCCTGACGCCTGTGCCGCGCGTGCAAGTGCCGGCACTGCGACAAAAGGCTCAGCACAGCCGTCGCTTGGCGTGACCATGCCGCCGACCCATTCACCGCTGAAGTCGCCCACCATCGACTTGGCCTCCGCGGCGCTCAGCATGCGGGTATCGAGTTGATGTTGGCGGGCCAGGTCATGCCACTGCTCGTACTTCGCGAGCGCAGCCTTATCGTCCGCCAGATAAACGCAGCCACACATGCGGAAGTTCAAGTCTGCTTCGCTGGTTTCCGCAGCCAGACCGCGCCAGATGCGGTTCGACTCGATCATGATCGGTAACTCTGCCGGATCACGCCCTTGTTGCCGAATCCACCCCCAGTTGCGGCTCGACTGCTCACCTGCTACTCGGCCTTTTTCGCACAAGGCGACCTTGAGCCCCTGCTTCGCCAGGAAATAAGCCGTTGAGGTGCCGACCACACCTGCGCCGATCACCAACGCATCAACAGCTTCGGGGACACCGTCCTGGAACGTTATGGGCGAGTCATTGGAAAAGGGTCCCATTGCCACTCAGCCTCTCGCGTAGTTGCTGATTTCGACCAGATTGCCGTCGAGATCGTTGAAATAGACCGAAGTGATGGCACCCTGCGCGCCACTTTTCTCCACCGGGCCCTCGGCAATGGTGACCCCTTCCGAACGCAGGTGTTCGACAACTCTGGGAATGGGCCAAAACGTGATCAGGCACAAATCGCCGGAGCCAACCGCTGCGTGATTACGCGGCTCCATGCCAAGCGTCTGCAGATTGATCTTCTGATTGCCAAAGTGCAGTGCCCGACGCCCCCCAGCAAATGTTGAATTCTGCATCAGCAGCACGCGCTTGTAGAAAGCCACACTGGCTTCGATATCTGCGACGGTGAGGACAACGTGGTCGATGTGATCAATCAAGAGAATTTATCCTTCGCTGTGGTTGCGCGGGTCTTCTGCACCCGGATGCAGAGACTGGCCGGATGTCAGGTAAAGGAATTTGCAGCCGTATGGTGGCCCCGGCTTGTGCGAGAGCCCGCGCGGTGCCACAACGGTTGGACCTGGGTCCGACTGATAGTCGACGGGTCCGTGGTCCTTGAGTACCGTCATCTCAAGCCGGCCTTACAGGACGTAGAACGGCACCGCTCATCCGTGTCGGGCTGCGTTTTCCACACCGGCGACACGCCGGTAATGTCGCAGGCGCCCAGGTTGTGACCGTTAAATGCCATGAGGTTCAGAAACGTCCCGGCGGGATGCGCGGCCAGTGCGGCTTTGACGTCGTTGATTTCCATGATGCCCGAATGCTCCTTGTGGATTCGCCTGCCGCTGCCCTTCAGCAGTCCGTGGACAACACGCTGGTCGCCATTGGTGTACCCCAAACTACCGTTATCGCCCGCGTTGATCCACCCGTTTACCCCAGCTCTTTGCTGTAATTGGCGGGGCTGGAAACGAGCAGCCGCACCTTTGCCAATTCGATCTTTGCTTGTAAGTTTGTATAATCGCCGCCCGGTTGATTGCTGCACCGCACAAGTCTATGCAAATCATCGAATCCCGCGCGGAGCTACAGGCTCTGTCAGACCAGGAACGGGCGCTCGGAAAGCGCATCGCGCTGGTGCCCACGATGGGCGCCCTGCACGCTGGTCACTTATCGCTGGTGGATACTGCCCATCAACACGCCGACCGCGCGTGGTTGTCCTTGTTTGTTAATCCGACTCAGTTCAACGATCCCGTCGACTTTGAGAGTTACCCTGATACCCGCGAACAAGATCTGGCGCTGTGCCGGCAAAACGGAGTGGACGTCGTGTGGCTGCCATCCGTCGACGAGATGTATCCAGACGGCGCACAGAGCTGGGTAGAGGTCAAAGAGATCTCGAAGCCGCTATGCGGCAAGAACCGTCCCGAGCATTTCTTAGGCGTGTCGACCGTGGTTACAAAACTCTTTCTCGCGGCCAAACCGCACGTCGCGGTGTTTGGCGAGAAGGACTATCAGCAACTCGCCATCATTCGACGCATGGTCCAGGATCTCGGATTCGACCTTCAAATCGTGGGTGCACCCACCGTGCGCGAACCGGACGGTTTGGCCATGTCCAGCCGCAACGTGCACCTGACGCCCACCGCCCGAGAGGAGGCGCTGGTGATCGTCCGGGCATTGGACGCGGTCGAGCAGGCGTTTCTGAGAGGGGAGCGAGACTTGGCCACCATGTTGCAGACGGCGCGCCAGCAGTTAACGACAGCTACATCAGGCACGCTCGAATACCTTGAAATTTGTGACGCGGACACGCTTCGACCGGTTTCGACCGACATGCCCGAACGTGTGCTGATTGCGATCGCGATGGCGTTCAAGACGGGCCCGCGGGCTGATGACAGCGTGCGTCTCATCGACAACCGTGTACTTGAGGATTGAACTCGGCCGTCGGGCTGCTTGATACAATCGCGACGCAGGCTGCTGTTAGCCATAATTGAAGCGGAGGCGCTGCATGCGAAACGCGAATTACAACCCTAGAGACTGGGATACCCAGCCGCCGATGTTTGCCGAGGACTACAAGTCAACCAGTCTGCGTAGTCCCAAACAGCCTCTGATACCGTTGGCACAGGGTCTTGGCGACGTGACCGGGCCGGTGTTTGGACACGACGTCGTGGATTCCGCCGACGCTGATATGACTCGTAACGGCATTGTGAACGGCGGACCACTCGGCGAACGCATCATCGTCACCGGCCGGGTGATTGATGAAGGCAACAAGCCCGTTGGCAATACGTTGTTGGAATTATGGCAAGCCAACGCGGCGGGTCGCTACATCCACAAAGGTGATCAGCACGGTGCGCCGCTGGATCCGAACTTCTTTGGCGGTGGGCGCTGTGTGACCGACGAATACGGGTGCTATCGCTTCATGACCATAAAACCGGGCGCATATCCCTGGGGCAATCATCACAACGGGTGGCGGCCTGCCCACATCCATTTTTCGCTGTTTGGACCGGCGTTTGTGACCCGGCTCGTGACCCAGATGTATTTCCCGGGCGATCCGCTATTGGACTACGACCCCATTTATCTTGCGACCGCAGACGCGCAGGCGCGCGAGACACTAGTCGCACAATTTTCATTGGATGTCACAGAACCGGACTACGCGCTCGGCTATCAGTTCGACATCGTTTTGCGGGGCGCAAACGCCACGCCGTTCGAGGACGCCTGAGCGAGGGTTGCGTGCCGATGCCAAGACAAACGCCTTCACAGACGCTGGGACCGTTTTTTGCGTACGCGCTGACGCCTGAGGAATACGGGCGCCAGGGGATAGCCAGCAACATACTGGTTGACTCGCACACCGCGGGCGAGCGCATTCATGTGGTGGGGCGAGTGCACGATGGTGCGGGTGCGCCGGTCGGGGACGCCATGATCGAAATCTGGCAGGCGAACGCCGCAGGACGCTACAACCACCCGGCAGACGACCGCGACGGTCAGCCGGATTTCGAGATCGATCCCTACTTCAACGGCTTTGGTCGTTGTGGCACCGATGACGACGGTTGTTTTGACTTCGTCACCATCAAGCCTGGCAGCCACGGCGACGATGACGCGCCTCACATTAACGTCTGCGTCAGCGCGCGCGGTATGTTGTTACACCTTTATACGCGCCTTTATTTCGACGATGAGGATGAGGCCAACGGTCGTGATCGCGCGCTCGCGCTGGTGCCGGATGACCGCATCGAAACATTGTTGGCGCGGCGCAACGATGCCGGGCATTACGTGTGGGACATTCGCCTGCAAGGCGCAGACGAAACGGTCTTCTTTGATCTCTGAAATAATCCTCAGGTAACTGCCCATGACAGGCTCTGCGACTGCCGCGGCTGATTCCGCGATACTTGCGCCCCTCCTCGGCGACAACGAGGTGGCGGAACTGTTCACGGATGCCGCGCAAGTTGCCGCGATGGCCCAGTTTGAAGTTGGGCTCGCGCGCGCCCAGGCACGCGTTGGCGTCATTCCAGCCTCCGCCGCGGAGACGATCACGGACCGCGCCGTTGGCTTCGCCGCGGACCTTCTCGAGATGGGTGCCAGCACCGCCAATGCGGCTGTGCCTACCATCGCACTGGTCCAGCAGATGCGCGCCCACATCGACGCTGACGACGCGCGTTATCTGCACTGGGGCGCCACGTCGCAGGATGTTATCGACACGGCTTTGGTGCTGCGCCTGCGCACTGCAATTGATCTGTTCGAAGCGCGTCTTTGCGTACTTATCAGGGCATTATGTGACGCTGCTGATACGCATCGCCAGACGGTGATGCCAGCGCGGACGCGTTATCAACAAGCATTGCCGACAAGTCTCGGATTGAAGCTCGCCAGCTGGCTGGCACCGTTGCCGCGCCAGCTGGTGCGCTTGCGTGAGCTCAAACCGCGGCTGCTGGTTGTGCAACTGGGTGGTGCGGTCGGCACGCTGTCAGCGATGGGCACACAAGGTGTATTGGTGGCGGCGGAACTCGCTCGCGAGTTGCAGCTGGGGGAGCCTGATATGCACTGGCACAGCCAGCGCGACAACCTGGCTGAGTTCGCCAGCTGGTTGTCAATTCTGACGGGGGTACTCGGAAAGCTCGGTCAGGACATCGCACTACACCAACAGTCAGAGGTCGGCGAGATTCGGGAGAGTGCGGACCCGTCCCGCGGTGGTTCTTCCACCATGCCGCAAAAAGCCAATCCGATTGGCGCAGAAGCCCTGGTTGCCCTGGCCCGTTTCAATGCTGGTCTACTGGCGAATATGCATCAGGCGATGGTGCAGGAAAATGAACGTGGCGGGCCGGGTTGGCAGCTCGAGTGGATGACACTCCCGCAGATGCTGACAACCACCGGCGCCGCGTTAATTCAGGCCCAGTTGTTTGCGGATCATTTTGTGGCGAACCGGGAGCGTATGCGAACCAATCTGGCGGATGGTTATGGTCTCATCATGGCCGAGGCCTTCAGCTTCGCCATGGCCGAGCATATGCCCCGGCCCGAAGCGCAGGCCCTGGTCAAACAGGCGTGCCGCCAGGCTCTGGTGGAACGTACACCGCTTGTGAATGTGTTGCGCTCGCTAACAGATGCGCCGGTAGACTGGAGCGCCGCCGCGGAGCCCGGAAACTACCTGGGTGTGGCTCACCAGTTTATCGATCGGGTGCTGGCATCCGCGCGGGCGAGTATCGCCTGAGCTGCTGCGGCCACCGTGCGTCAATGCGGTATCAACCGCCACCTTTGCGGCCCCAGGTCTGCACCAACGTAACCGACGTTGACGTCGTATTTGGATCCGACAGGTGATGCCGGCACGCGGCAATCGTCCGGGTCAGCTCTGATTCGCTGAAAGCACCCAGGTCCACCAATGTGGCACGCACTGACTCGGCCCTTGCCGGCAGGTAATCCCACCAAGGGTGTTGTGCATGAGTGCCCACTACGTGCGGTCGGAATCCGACATCCTCAAAATTAATTCCACGCAAGATTCGGAACAGCTCATAGGCGAGCAAGTGATCGCCAAATGCCCGCGGGAACAACGTTGAGAACGGCTCAAACAGCGCGGTGAAACTCTCGTGTGGCGGATGACAGCTGAGCGAGCGTCCATCTGCTTCCTGTATGACCAATACGCCCCCAGGGCGCAGCAGCCGTTCCGCTTCTTCGGCCAATACCTCACCGCCGCCGGCTGTGGATGCCAGAAAGCGCATGTGCACGAGGTCAAAACTTGCGTCTGGTAGCCCGGTTGCGTAGGCGTCGCCCTGGATGAAGTCGACATTGTCTGGCGCGTTGGCGCGACCCAGGGCGATGAAGTCCTCGCGAAAATCGAGTCCGGTCACATGACCGCTCGGACCCACGCGCTCGCTCAGCATATTTGTGAGCCCCTCCGGTCCGCTACCGAGGTCCAGGCACCGCCAGCCGGGTTGCACCTCGACGGTATCCAGCAGCCATTCGGCCGCATCGCGCCACGCATCGTGTTGCAATTTAAGACGCCGGACTTCATCGCTATCCGCGCTCGCGATAGGGTACTTGCCATTCGGCGGCGTTACGCCCACGGTAGGCCTTCAATTACAACGACGTCCATAGACCAGTGTGCAGGACGCGTCCGGTTTGCACATGGCTCAGTTTGGTCTTGGAGGTCTAGTGTCCCGACTCGAAACAGAGCCGACTGATGGCAGAGTGGAAAGAAATGCCGCTGCCAGCCCCGCGTCGGCGCGCCCTGTTTCCGCCAATCGCGAACACCAGTTTTTCCAACTCGCGGCCGAGGCGCCTTTTTTGGCGGGTGCAACAGGCTTCAGCTGGGCGAACGCATGGTGGCTGGCCGAGGCGTCGTTGCTTGCGTACGACGATGTGGAGCGCGTGCACGCAGATTTTGCGCGAGTCCAGTTTGTTTTACCGGCCTCACAACCGGTGGCTGTCGGCACGACCCATTGTTACGTAGCTGTCGGGGATGATGCGGTTATTGTCGCGTTCAGGGGCACCGAGGTCATCGCTCGAACCAGCTCGGTAGGCTGGGTGCGCAAAGCGTTGAATGTGGCTGGCAATTATCTGACAAACGCGCAGATCAGCCCGCGCGAGGTCTCTGCCAGTGTCTGGATTCACAAGGGTTTTGGCGAGGCGCTCGGCGAAGTGATGGCGCCGCTCGAACTGCTGTTGGCGCAATATGGGCCGGGCAGGAAAGTGTGGCTGACCGGGCATAGTCTGGGGGGCGCTGGCGACGATCGCGGCCACGCGTCTACCCGCTGACGGTCTCTACACTTTTGGTGCACCGCGTGTTGGTAACGCCGCGTTCTCAGGCGAGGTGAGCTGCCCGTCGTGGCGCTTTACGAATGCTGACGACATCGTGCCATGTGTCCCGCCCGCCACGCCGTACCCGCGACTGTTCTGGGTCCCTGACGGCTACGATCACATTGAGCAGCGCGTGCATCTGTCAGCTGATGATGTGGTGTTTGCTGCCGGGTCGGAGGAGGAGTTACCGCTGGGTGTGGGGCTTTCCTGGCTGACGGCCCCGCCGTGGGAACGGCTACGCCGCGGCCTGATACATCACGCGCCGCTGTATTACGCGGTGAAGTTCCGAAATGCCATGGTGCGCGAGACGCCTGCTCCTGCCTAACCCTGCTCCTGGCTTAACCCTGTTCCTGATTGAGCAGCGTCTGCCAGGCGGGATGGGCCGCCACCAGGGCGAGCGCGTCGGCCAATAACGTTTTACCCGGCTCGGTACGATGCCAGGTGGATGCTCCGGACGGATGCGGTAGAGGAATCATATCCATCGTATGGCCCGCGTAGGTGACCTGGTGGAGACGCCCAATCACGTCTTTCAGCTTGTCGACCGTGACAAACTGGGCAATGGCAAGTTTGCCCACGGGCAGCAGCAGCGAGGGCTTCAGCATCTCAACCTCCGCGTGCAACCACGTGCCACACGCAGCAATCTCTTCAGCGTTGGGCACACGGTCGCCACCCTTGGGGTTCTTGCCTGGAAAACACCGGCAGACGGCAGCCATATAGGCGCGATGTCTAAATGCTTCCTCGTCGAGCCCAATGGAGTCGTACCATTTGAACAGCGTTTTCCCAGCCGTCCACGCGAACGGCTTGCCGGCAGGCCCTTCTTTGTCGCCGGGTGCCTGACCCACCATCATGACGGGTGACGGGACGGCAAGGCCCGAGACAACGGGGCCGATCATCTGTGGACATTGTCTGCAGGCCAGCAGGGCCTCGCGGTGTTTGGCTAGCTCAGAGCGCAATAAATTTTCATCAGATTTTGACATCACGGCGTACAATTTTACGCCACAATACGCGCCGTTCGGCGTTATCGTAGGCAGTTGGCAATGCCTGCCCCAAAAAATTTAGAGGACGGCTCACTTGAATACCTATGACTCCGTGTTGGATTTGATTGGTAAGACCCCGCTGGTGCGGCTCAATCGACTGGTCGAGCCGGGCATGGCTACGGTCTACGTCAAGATGGAACAGCTTAACCCGGGCGGCTCCGTGAAAGACCGTATGGCTTGGAACATGGTGCGGCGCGCCGAGGAGGCGGGCGAACTCAAACCGGGCGCGACGCTGGTGGAAAGTACCTCCGGTAACACCGGCCTGGGGCTTGCTATGACCGCGGCGGTCCGCGGTTATAACGCCATCTTCACGATGCCGGACAAGATGTCCAAAGAGAAGATCGACATGCTGAAAGCGTACGGTGCTGAGGTCATCATCACGCGTACGGACCTGGACCATCACCATCCGGACAGTTACGTCGAAGTCGCCAAGCGCATGGCGCGTGAGACCCCGGGCGGTTACTACACCAACCAGTACTACAACATGAACAATCCGGAAGCTCATTACCTGACGACCGGACCCGAGATCTGGGAGGACGTGGACGGTCAGATTGATGCGCTGGTGGGTGGCATTGGTACTGGTGGCACGATCTCCGGTACCGCCAAGTATCTGAAGGAAAAGGCCGCTGAAGCGGGCCGCGACGTGCAGGTCATCTGCCCGGATCCGATTGGCAGCATCTACAAGAGCATGCACGAGAAGGGCGTTGAGGGTGAAACCAGCAGTTATGTCGTGGAGGGTATCGGACACGACTTCATGGTGGGAACGCTCGACTTCAGTGTTGTGGACGAGGTGCGTGAGATTAGCGACAAAGACTCGTTCCTGACGGCCCGCAGGCTTGCACGTGAGGAAGGCATCTTCTGCGGCGGGTCGACCGGCACAGCCGTGTTCGGAGGCTTGCAGGTTGCCCGTGAACTGGGTGAAGGCAAAACCGTGGTCATCATCCTGTGTGACTCTGGCGACCGCTACCTCAGCAAGTGTTTCGACGAAGAGTGGATGCGTGACATGGGTTACGTGGAATCGCGCGCTGCCGGCGACGGCAAGGTGCGCGATTTGATGAAGTCGGACCCGAATGAGGTGCACGTTGCTGACCCGGACATGGCGCTTTCGGATGTTGCGCAAGCGATGTCGGAGCTTGGGATCTCGCAGATGCCCGTCAGTGGGCCGGATGACAGCCTGATGATGATTCATGAGTCCGATCTGCTGCGTTCGCTGGTGAGTGGCGACTGTTCGCCAACTGATCCAGCACAAAAGGCAGCCAAGTCGCTACAAGGTCAGGTCAGCCCGGACGACTCAATCCAAAAGGTGCAAAAGGTGCTCGAGGAAGACAATGTGGCGGTGGTTGTGGACAACGGCGCGTTAGTTGGCATCGTCTCCAAAATCGATCTGATCGAACACCTGACGGCCGCTTAGCGCGCGGTCTCCCGTCGCCTTGGGATTACGCGGGCCTTCGGGCCCACCGGCTTTTCGCTCTATCACGCGTTTATCTGTTGTTGCATGCGGGTGCCTCGGGCACCCGTGATTAACACGGTAGGTACGGTCAGCAGACAGACGATTCCGGCGACCCAGAACATCTGCTCCGGCGCGCCTGCGTCCAGCAGGTAACCGAATAGCGGGGGCGCAATCACCCCTGCGACGTTGAACCCGCTAGTTACGAAGCCGAAGACTTTACCTATCTGCCCCGGGGGCGTCATGCGCCGGATCAGCATGTCTCTGGAGGGTGCCAGCACCCCGTTCAGCAGACCGGCAAGCGCAAATGCCGCGCCAATCAGCCAGATCGAAAGGTCGATGGCAGCAATCAGAAATGCCAGCCCCGCAATGGCGACCAGACAGATGGCGGTAAATCGGTCATGTGCCTGAATCTTGTCGGCGACCCAGCCGCCGAGTAACACGCCTACCGGGTTTGCAAACAAATACACGCTCAACACGATGCCCAGCGTTGTCAGCGGGGCTGTGTACATGCTAGAAAGAGCCGAGACGCTGAAGTTGCCGAAGCCGTGCCCAAACGTGGATAAACCCACGTAGAACAGCAGCCCCATCATGATTGGCCCGCTCATCAGCAATGCGATGCCACCTGGTGCGCCTGGTTCGGGCTGGTTCTTCTGCGCACCACTCACATCCCGCAAGGCGTCCGACCCCGCGATAAGCAGCGCCGCCATCAAGATGCCACTACTGCCAACCGCAATGATGGCGGTTTGCCATCCGAACAGGGTCGCCAGTGGAATTGCGATGGCCGGTGCCAGGAAGCCGCCAAAGAAGCCGGACGCTGTATGGATGGAAAATGCCCGACCCATCCGTGAATCGTCCACGGATGCATTCAAGATGACATAGTCCGCGGGGTGGTAGATGGCATTGGCGAGGCCAGCCAGGACCATCATTGCGATCAACACACTGTAGGTGGGAACCAGTCCGATCGTCGCAAACGCGAGCGACTGCACTATCAGCGCGACGATAAGCAGAGAGCGCGCACCCACGCGATCCACCAGAAAGCCAATTGGGGCCTGCGTCAATCCGGTGACCAGACTGAACACGGTGATGGCAAAGCCAAGCTCCGTGAATCCGACGCCAAACGTGTCTTTCAGGACCGGGAATAGCGGTGGTAGCAACATGATGTACAAATGGCTGTACAGGTGCGCTCCGCTGACGAGTGCAACGGCGCGGCTGTTTGAGTTGGACGATGGCAATGCGCTCACGGACGCGAGAAACCTCTGCTTTGGCGTCATGTCCGCGTGAGAGATGTTCTGAACTAGCTGGCGGCGCGTGACGACCCACACTCGCATGTTCTGACATCATGGTCAGTGCTGTCCACCGAATAGCCGTATTCATTTGACGAACTCGACAAAACGACATGCCATTTTACGCCCCGCTTCACTGTTTGCGTTGTTGGGTGTCGCTGCAGCGGTCACATTGCTGGTGGTGCACGCTGATGGTGTGGCGGTGGCGCTGCGCGAACTCGGGGCGGGCGTGTTGTGGATGGGCCCGGTCTATTTGTTGCATCTTGCCATCGGTGCGGTCGCCTGGGGATGGGTGATCCCACATCGGACGCGGTTGTGGATTCGCTTCATGGGAGTCTGGGTTGCCGGGTCGCTGAATACGGTCATCCCAAGCGCCACCATTGGGGGCGAAGTCGCCAAGGCTCGGGTACTCGTCCGTATGGGTACGCCCGGTGACGCAGCTGTCTCATCAGTAGTGGTTGATACAACCACTCAAGCCATGTCGATGGCCGTCTGGGGCGTGATCGGGACTCTCACGCTGATTGCGGTTGGCGTCGACGAGCGGACTGCCAAGGGTGCCGGGCTGGTCGCCGTCTTGTTCGTGTTGGGGACCGTGATATTCGGTTGGATGCAGGCGCGCGGCGCGGCCGGGCTGACTGCGCGGGCAATCCGGCGCTTGAGCAAGAACCCCAAACTGATCGCCCTTGCCGGGCGCACGGAAGACATTGATGCAAGTTTGCGGGCGTTATACCGCCATCCAGGGCGCATCGGAGCGGCCACGATTGTGCGCTTGCTCGCGCGCATATCGCTCACCTTGGAAGTCTGGCTTGCGGCGATGCTGATGGGCGCGCCCATTACCTTGTTTGAGGCATTGCTGGTCAAGAGCGTGACCGGCGCCGCACGGGGGATGGCGTTTGTCGTACCAAACGGCTACGGCGTTCAGGAGTTTGCGTTTCTGGCGGCGGGCGCCGCTATCGGACTGGAACCCGGGTTTGCGGTCGCACTGGCAATGGCGACCCGGGTGCGTGAGCTTATTTTCAGCCTGCCTGCGTTGTGGTGGTGGTGGCGCCTCGAAAAAACTCAGAGGTGAAGCCAACCCAGCCACTGATGTGGCTGGCGTTTTACAACGGCCTCTGTCCACCGTGTGTAACATGCTGTAATCGCTTCGACCGAGCGGCGGTGAGCCCGTGGAACGGCTGGGCCTACATGCACTTCGATGACGCCGTCGGCTGCCTCGAAGGCGGTAACAGGCAGCAACGTTGCGCCGCTCTTACGGGCCAGTACCGGTGCCCCCGGCGCCAGCGCCAGCGCATCACACATAAACGGCGCCTGGGTTGGCCGGCGTGCATCATCGCGTGCGGTAATCGACACCACGCCATTTTGCGCCAGACGCTCGCGCAAGACTGCCAGTGCGGCCTTGGGTTCGCGCTCATCAATCATTACACGCTCACGCAAATGACGATTCTCCACCCGGGTTCTGAGCCAGTTCAGCGCGATACGGCCAAACCGGGTCGACGAAAAGCCGTGACGTGGGTGACTCAGATGACTGACAGCGATACCAGCGCGATTGAGCGCGACCTTGACGCCTAAAGCACCGTGCACAACGTGTGCGACCCACAAGATGGTGCCGTCGCCCGCCGCCTGTGCACGCTGAAGATGATGTAATCCACGCACGCGGGTTGGCGGAAACGTGGTGCCGGGTCGGTGTTCACGCAATGCAAGTATCGTTGCGAACAGGTCCTGGTGCCCCAATTGTTCCAACATGGCGCTCGTTGCCCGGTCGTCTCCGCCCGACACTCTTGCGATGGTGGTGCGGTCAGCGCCCAAAGTCGACGAATTCAGATGTGCAAAGCGCCCGGCGAAGCGCTTACACCCGGCGATGGAGAACAGCCAGGACAGGGTAGCGAGGATCGCAAGCCCGATGGTGAGGCCAATATCACTAGCTTCCATGAACTTGATGCGCACGATGTTGGCGCGGTCTGTGGAGGCACTGGTCGTCATTTGGGCATGTGATACTCGCGATAGATTTTGTTCTGGCAAACGTGAACCCCCAAGGAGGCACGATGGCTACCCCACAACTAACAGCGAAACTGCGTAACTGGCTTCGTCTTGGCGGCGTCGCCGGACTCGCGGTCCTGATCGTCGGCTGCACGCAGGAGACGCAAAACCAGCTGGGCCGCGCGGTGCGCAACTGGACTGGCGATAACGGAGTACTGGAAATTTACGCCGGCGAGAAAATGGTAAAGCGTTTCATCGAGATTGATAAGTTGTCCACCGCGCAGGCGAGCAGCGGTGAGAACCGCGCCCGCCCTTACCGTTTTGGCTACGGGGTGCTGGATGCAAACTTCAACAACCTCAAAGACGCTGGCGAGAAGCGTGTCTATTTCGAGTTCAGCGACTACTCAACACAGTACATTTTCTTCGAGAATCCTGGCAAGGGATAACCATCCGTGACCGCCGACCCAATGGCCACGTCGTTATGGACGTACAGCCTGCGCGTTTATGAGCGGGCGGGCATACCCGCCGTCCTCATTGGCTGGCAGGACGGACTTGGCGCTGATGTGAATCTGGCCTTGTGGTGTACCTGGGTTAGTGGTTTCCGCCATCACCGTCTGGATGAACCAACGGTGGCGGCCGCAGACCGCGCCGTGTGCAATTGGCGGGAGCGTGTAGTTCAGCCACTTCGCGCCGTACGCAACGATATCAAGCAGCACATGGAACTCTCCGGCCTGGGAGATGCACCCGCCGCGCGTCAGGCAGTCTTGGCCGCGGAACTCGCGGCCGAACGCGTCGTGCAAACGCGCTTGCAGTTGTTCTCAGAGAGTCATGGGGCTCTGATGGCGAGCGCGTTTGCCGCAGCCGAGATAGCATCGGGACTCGCACCTTACTGGCGTTACCTGGGCACTACGCCGCCCGCCGACGAGCAACAGTTGGTTGCGGCCTGCGCCGCAGCCAGTGGCCGTCCGACTGTCGATACCGCTACCGGTATTTAGCACCACACTCTTTGTTGATGCGCTTATGCGCGTCGGTAAATCCGAACAGCGAATAAGTGTCTTTGATTTTCTGACCCTCGGCAGTGGTCGCGCTGACTTTCAGGTCGCGGCCCGCTCGCATCGCACGAATCATGCGCAAGTCTTCCTTCAGCGCGTTGTTCCACGCGGAGGCGCCGTCCGAATACAATGTAAACCGCTGGTCGCCGACACGGGCCGTCAATACGCTGCCCACTTTTAGTGGCACACCCACTTTGATGCTGACCTCATGGAATATCTGCGCCTTGGAACGATGTGATACAAAGGCGTGGGGGTCGGCGTCCCGAGCGACGTCGCTGGTCTTGCTTGGCGACGTCCACATAACACATACGGGCTTCTCGGCTTCGACGTAGCGCATTGCGCTCCAGTCACGCCATTCGCCCAGTAGGGTTTCATCGTCTGCTGCGTACGCGGTCGTTTGCGCGAGCATCACGGCCGCCCATAGAACCATGCGTTTCATGGGTCCTCACTCATCTCCACGTTGTCTGCAGTGGTCGGTTCGTGCAACAACGGCGCGAATGACACGGGCATTATCTCTTGCGTGTGCAGATGCGCATCGGCATCTTTGCGCACGACCAGCAGCCTTTGTGAACCAGGTAATCCCGCCGGAATCACCATGCGCCCACCTACTGCCAGCTGAAGCAGCAGGCCGCGCGGAATAATGCGCGGCGCGGCAGTCACCAGGATGCGGTCAAACGGTGCGTGGGTCAGCCACCCACGACGACCATCTCCGACGCCTACGGTCGTATTGCGAATACCGCGCGCCTCAAGGTTGCTGGCCGCCTCTGCGGCCAGGCTGTCGACGATTTCGACGCTGTGTACGTGCCTTGCGAGGCGGGCGAGCACAGCCGTCTGGTAGCCAAGCCCCGTACCAATCTCCAGGACCGTGTTTTGCGGTTTGAGATCCAGCAGGTCGGTCATCAGTGCCACGACAAAAGGTTGTGCCGCGGTTTTGCCCCAACCGATAGGCAGCGCCGTATCGCAATAAGCCAGGGCACGTACGGATTCCGGCAAATATGCGTGACGGGGCACCGTGCTCATCGCGGCCAGTACCTGGGGGTGCAAATAGTCGCGACCCAACGATCGATCGAGGGACGTCGCGGTATCGGCGACTTGCTGCAGCAGGTCAGCACATTGTGCCGCCAACTGTCTGTCAGAGTTCTCTTTCACAGTGTCTTGCGAGTCCATGTCTTTTTATTGTGTCGAACGTCACACCAGCCTATGGCTTGGGCGTGCGCCCGTTTATCCGTTTACATGGAGTGTAGCAGCGAATCTGGCAGTCGATTCGCTCGCAGCGCCAGTGGCGCTTCGGACGAGCGCTTTTAGCGTCTGACGTCGCAGGCCTCGCCGATAGCCTTGTGGGCCGCTGTAAACCCAAAAAGCGAATACGTGTCGCGCGTATTGGTGCCACGTTTGGATATCCCGCGGACCTCCATCTCTTTGGCGGCGCGCATCGCCTTGACCATACGGCCGTCGTCCTTCTTCTCCAGGTTGAAGCCGGTACTGCCGTCAGTAAGCAGAGTGTATTTCTCTTTGTCGATAAGCACTTCCAGCGTGCTGCCGGGTTTGATGGGGTAACCCATCTCAAAACTGACTCGGTCGAGCGCGTTATCCGCGGGTCGATGGGTAACCCATACGAAAATCTCGCCACGACGCTTGTATTTGCCTTCGGCGGTCTGCGGTGCACTCCATAGCGAGCAGACGGATTTGCCGTCCACCTTATAGCTTTGCGCGGACCAGTCCTTGAACGTGCCCAGGTCGGCGGCGTGGGCGGGGATAGCCAGGAAACTGGCCATCAGGAACATGAGTAGACGGTAGCGCATTGTTAATCTCTGTCCGCGGGCGGTGGTCGCGTTTGTGTACAATTTTCGAGCCTTCCTTAAGAATACCTGCCGTTCAACCACTCTGGAACTCTAAGATGTCTTTGCAAGTTGCCTTGGATCAATTGTTGCCGCAAGTAGGCCAGGAAGTATTCGTCAGCGACTGGCTGACGGTCGAACAGTCGCAAATTCAGACATTTGCGGACGCAACTGGTGATCAGCAATGGATTCACACCGACGTTGACCGTGCCACCAGCGATTCGCCCTATGGCAGCACGATCGCCCACGGATATCTGACACTGTCGCTTTATCCGACGTTGCGTAACATGGTCGACAACGACCGCCCGCTCTACGCCGGCGTCAAAAACGTTATCAACTACGGTCTGAACAAGGTTCGGTTTCCGGCCGCCGTGCGCTCGGGTGCGCGCATTCGCGCACGGGTTACGCTCGCCGGCGTTGATGAGGTGAAAGGGGGCATGCAGGTCACCGAGGTGTACACCGCCGAGATCGAAGGCGAAGAAAAACCCGCATGTGTCGCTGAAGCGATGATGCGCTTCTACTTCTAAGTCCCCCGCACGGCTTGCCACGGCCGCCGCATGCGGCCCGCGGCTTTATCCATTTGCGAGGCCTTGGCCGCCGATGTGCGGCGTCTGGCGTGTAGGCACCGCAACTCCCGGAATGCGGTCGCATACGTCGCACCCCAAGCCGAGTGCAACTTCCCTTTTTGTGGGGCGGCTCCTTCTTCTTCGTGGGTGTGGCGGTCAGGGAGCTGCCGACGTTTACGGTGGTGGTGGCCCGCGTAGCGCTTGCTGCGCTGATTCTGCTCGCCGTGTTGCGACTCCGTGGGATTGCCATGCCCACAGAAGCAGGCGTGTGGCGGGCTTTTTTTGTGATGGGGTTCCTGAATAACGTCATCCCATTCTCTCTTCTTGTCTGGGGACAGGCGCACATAGCATCCGGCGTCGCCGCGATTCTGAATGCGGCAACACCGGTGGCCACCGTTGTGGTTGCGCATTTCCTGACCGCTGACGAACGCATGAGTGGGCTACGTGTCGCTGGCGTGTTAGTTGGCGTGGCGGGCGTTGGCGTGATGGTCGGATTTGAAGCCATGGAAACAACCGGGCTGGCAGTCTGGGGCCAGGCAGCATGCGTCAGCGCTGCGATCGCCTATGCGTTTGCCGGTGTCTATGGACGACGTTTCAAAGCGATGGGCATCAGCCCGATGGCCACGGCAACCGGCCAGGTGTCTGCGTCGTCGCTGGTCCTGTTGCCCCTCATGGCAGTCGTGGGCCAGCCCTGGACGCTTCCGCTTCCGGGTATGGCGACGCTGGCATCGCTGGTAGGCGTAGCGGCGTTGTCGACCGCGCTCGCGTATATCTTGTATT